>ERZ824522.20-NODE-20-length-213779-cov-41.798759_pt1 | contig 213779 bp, 152 predicted proteins | sample MGYA00519935_ERZ824522 | MGnify/ENA primary metagenome ERZ824522 (study PRJEB31778, sample SAMEA3449160) | human gut metagenome | biome: human gut; feature: human-associated habitat; material: faeces | place: United Kingdom | collected 2010/2012 ...
ATACGACGAACTACATTTAGCCGTTCTTCAAAGTTGTGATGTCTATACATAATGCACCCCAAAAGTTTTGTGTCTAACTTTTGGGGTGCACTTCAATAACTTTAACATTGTAAGAAGGATTTTTTATCAGTTTACTTTTTTCAGTTGATAATTCAGGTTCGACTGACTTTTTTCCAGTTTATCATTCAGTAAGGTAAGAGTTTGATCATTTTCTACCAAGAAATTAAAGGTTTGCTTTTGGTCATTTGTTATAAGTTGCCATACGGTAGCATTTTCATTTCCGGCCATACCACGTAAAGTGAAGCGTTTCCCCTCATAAGTAAATGTCTTATCTTTTCCGTTTTCGGCTTCTTTGTAAGTCAAAGCCAACGAAAATGTTCCGTCTCCGCTATGCTTTTTACTTTTGATGGTTAACGAATAGAATATCCCGGGACCGGAGGCGGCAGGAAGCAATCCTTCGTAAGTAAGGGTTTGCATTGGACCTAGTTCATCTTTACTCTGAGTATAGATAAGTTTATTCCTTTGGCTGATAGTCCATATACCATCAATGAAACGCACATTTTTTGTATCATCATCTTCGATATTCCAAGCATATTTGCCTGTAGGTAATGTACGTCTTTCCAAGATTTCCTTAGGCTGTTCGTCAGAAAAGAATAGTTCTGCTAATGTCGAATCGGGGCTGAAAACAATAAAAGCCGATCGTTCACTTCCATCAGCCGCATTGACTCGTATTCCCTTCTCAAAAAGACGGATACAATCTTTCTGTACTTCGCTCCACGTATATCCGGCTGAAGCAAGACAACCATGCTCATCTCGGTCGTTTCCTACTGCTTGTGGGATATTCTTTAAAGAGTCACTATTGTTATCTGTTTCTTGCTTTTTTTGAGTATTGCAAGCAGCCAGCAATATAGCTAAACATATTGTAATTGTTGGTTTCATATTTTTTCTATTAATCATTAAAACTTTGTTCTTATATATAATTTATTCCCTACGTTGTACGATGCGTGAACCTGCTGGTACACTTTCCGTTACCCAAATGTTACCACCAATTGTTGCACCTTTACCAATGGTGATACGTCCTAAAATAGTTGCATTAGAATATACGATGACGTCATCTTCCAGAATAGGGTGGCGGGCAATACCCTTTATCGGGTTCCCGTTTTCATCGAGTGGGAAACTCTTGGCTCCCAATGTAACTCCTTGGTAGAGCTTTACATTATTACCAATGATACACGTGGCACCGATTACTACACCAGTACCGTGGTCGATAGTAAAATGATGCCCGATCTGTGCTCCCGGATGAATATCAATTCCGGTTTCCGAGTGAGCCATTTCGGTAATGATGCGGGGAATAAGCGGAACATTCAGCATATACAGTTCGTGTGCAATGCGATAATTGGTAATTGCACGGATAATAGGATAACAACAGATGATTTCTCCAAAACAGGTAGCTGCTGGATCTCCGTAATATGCTGCTTCTACATCGGTAGCAAGAATACGTCGTATTTCAGGGAGTTTGCTGATAAAACGTGCTGCTATGGATGCAGCCGTATCTCGGTCAGGAATTTTTTTGATTACATTATCCGAAGGAGTATTCTCTAGTCCGAAACATAATCCTGCCTGTATTTGCTCTGTCAGCAAGCCAAAAAGTTCTTCTACATTTACTCCGATGTGGTAGTTGATAGTTCTTCGGTGGACGGTAGAGTTTCCGAAATAGCCAGGGAAAAGAATTTCTCGGGAGAGTTCTACAATTCGGCGCAGTGATTTCCCTGATGGAAGCGGATCGCCATCTTTATATTGATGAAACAAACCTTCGTACGAATGCTTGTCAGAAAGTTCGCTTACAGCTTGTGTCAGTGTATGTGTGTAATCGGATAGACTCATAGCTTTCTGTATTTGGTTGAAAAACAAAATTAGTCATTTTCATTAAGTCAATAAGGGAGAAGGTATGTTTTCGTCTTTATTTATGGATTATAATTGTATTTTTGCAAAAAAATACAGATAATATGGTAGTCAATAAGAAGAATCCTTTTGCTTGGAAAGCAAAGCAGACGGGGAAAAAGAAATCCAGCGGTAAGCGAGTAGGAAAATCAAAACCCGAAAAAGCAAATAATCAGTTAAACAGGAGGGTCAAGTGATAATCTTGTTATAATGACGAACAAATAATGCCTCCACCTAATACGACGTCATTGCGATAAAAAGCAGCGGCTTGTCCGGCTGCGATGGAAGTCAATGGCTCGTGTAGTTTGATATGCAGTTGTCCGTCGGGGGTAGGGATAACGGTACAACGGTTAGCCTGCTTGCGATAACGGATTTTTACGATGATTTCATCAGTTGTTTCAAATAAGGCAGAAGGATTCGTTACATGCCAGTCGGTGAGATACATTTCTGTTTGTCCCAGTGAGCAGAGCTGGTCACTGAGAATAATACTGTTGGTCTGAGGGATAATCTGTTTTACAAACAATGCTTTATTCAGATAGATTCCTAACCCCCTGCGTTGTCCGATGGTATAGAAAGGGTAGCCTTCGTGCTTTCCTAAGCAATTACCGGATTCATCATAAAAATTACCGGGCATGATAAGCTCTTTTTTTACATGCTCTTTTAGAAAACTGCGGTAGTCCATAGGGCAAAAGCATACTCCCAGACTGTCACGCTTGTGAGCTGCTTTCAGGAAACCACGTTCGGCTGCAATTTCGCGTACCTTATTTTTGGTCAGTTTTCCCATGGGCAATAGCATACGTTGCAGTATGTCTTGAGGCAATCCCCACAAGAAAAATGACTGGTCTTTATCTACATCTGTTCCGGTTGTGATATGCCAGTATCCGTCAATATTCCGTTTTTGTACATAATGTCCAGTAGCAAAATGATAGATGCCTTTTTCATCGGCTAGTTTCTTCAGTAACGGCCATTTCAGATAATTGTTGCAAAGGGTACAGGGAACAGGAGTACGTCCTGTCATATATTCGTTGATGAAATAGGAAATGATTCGTTCGCGGAACTCATTGCGTGCGTCATAGGTTATATGAGAAATATGCAGACGTTCACATAATTCGCGTGCATCATCCAGGTATTCGGTATTGTTGTCTTTTTCATAGAAACGAAAAGTCACACCGGTTACTTCGTAGCCGGCATCTTGCAGGAGCAGGGCAGCTACTGAGCTATCTGTTCCCCCGCTCATACCTAACAGGACTTTGTTGTTTTCTTGCATATATTTTACGTATGGGCATAAAAAAAGGAGTACCGCTGTACTCCAACCTTTGTTAACCTTAAATCTAATACTATGAAAAACACAGTGCAAAGGTACGGACTTTCAGGATATCTGCAAATATTTGGACTGAAAAACTATGTTTTATAACATGATTTAAGAAATTGCTTACCTCTTCTATGTTTGTTAACTAAATCTCTTGCCTTAGTTTTTGACGAATATATATAGCTTTCCGTATTTGGTAAGGCATATAGGAAGCCTGTTTGTGAAAAAAAATATCCTCTGTTTCCTTATTATTTCTTTTTTCCGTACTTTTGTGACTTAACTAAAAGAGATTATTTATGGAAAATAAGCTGACTATTTATAATACGCTTACCCGTCGTAAAGAACTTTTTGTTCCGTTGCATGCTCCTCATGTGGGTATGTATGTGTGCGGGCCTACTGTTTACGGTGATGCTCATTTGGGACACGCTCGTCCGGCTATTACATTCGATATTCTTTTCCGTTACCTGACACATCTGGGTTACAAGGTACGTTATGTCCGTAATATTACTGATGTTGGACATTTGGAACATGATGCAGACGATGGTGAAGATAAGATTGCAAAGAAGGCACGTCTGGAACAGTTAGAGCCGATGGAAGTTGTTCAGTATTATCTGAACCGCTATCATAAGGCTATGGAAGCTTTGAATGTACTTCCTCCAAGCATTGAACCACATGCTTCAGGACATATCATCGAACAGATTCAGTTGGTAGAGGAGATTCTGAAAAGTGGATACGCTTACGAAAGCCAGGGGTCTGTTTATTTTGATGTGGCAAAATATAACAAAGACCATCACTATGGAAAGCTTTCCGGACGTAATCTGGACGATGTTATCAATACTACCCGTGAACTTGACGGACAGCAGGAAAAACATAATCCTGCCGATTTCGCCCTCTGGAAATGTGCCCAGCCGGAACATATCATGCGCTGGCCGTCACCGTGGAGTAATGGCTTCCCGGGATGGCACTGTGAATGTACTGCTATGGGACGCAAGTATTTAGGAGAAAACTTCGATATTCACGGAGGAGGCATGGATTTGATTTTCCCGCATCATGAGTGTGAGATTGCTCAAAGTGTAGCTTCTCAAGGACATGATATGGTACGTTACTGGATGCATAATAATATGATTACGATTAACGGTCAGAAGATGGGTAAGTCGCTTGGTAACTTCATTACGCTTGATGAATTCTTCACTGGTTCGAACAAGCTTCTTACTCAGGCTTATTCAGCAATGACAATCCGTTTCTTTATTCTTCAGGCACATTATCGTAGTACAGTTGATTTCAGTAATGAGGCTCTTCAGGCCGCAGAAAAAGGACTCGAACGTATGATGGAGGGTGTGAAGAACTTGGAACGTATTACTCCTTCGAAGACTACTTCGGGCATTGAACCGGCTGGATTGCGTGAGAAATGTTACGAAGCAATGAACGATGACTTGAATACACCGATTGTTATTTCTCATCTGTTCGACGCTATCCGTATGATTAATACTGTAATCGATAAGAAAGCTACTATCAGCGCCGACGACCTTGAAGAGTTGAAGAGTGTATTCCATACCTTTGTGTTCGATATTTTGGGATTGAAAGCTGAGGCTGAAAACAATGCGGCACGTGAGGAGGCTTTTGGCAAGGTGGTAGACATGCTTCTCGAACAGCGTATGCAGGCAAAAGCTAATAAAGATTGGGCTACCAGCGACAAAATTCGTGATACACTGGCTGCATTAGGCTTTGAAGTAAAAGATACAAAAGACGGATTTACCTGGAAATTGAACAAGTAAACCTGTATTTTTGAGTAATAGAATAAACGCGGATTTGTGCAGACTTTTATCTGCATGAATCCGCGTTGGCTTTTACAATACTGTAATGTTATAAATGAGTATCTATGGTAGGCTTGGGTAAGACTGTGAAAAACGTAATTCTTTTAAAGAATAAAGTGAAGAGTAAATGCATGAATAATTTCTTTGAAACCTGTGTTAGATAAGGTTTTAAAGTATGCTTAGCATTATTCTGAGATCATATTTATAAAGTATAGGAAAAAGAACAGCATCTTTTAGGAAATTCTTCTCGATCTTTTTTGAAAATTTGTACAGAATTTCTTAGGCTTTTCAGCATCTTTTTTTTAAAAGAAAGCTCGCCCTAAACAATGTCATCTATTTTTAAGATAACCTTGCTTAGGGCGAGTTAATATAATCTTGTGTCTGATATTTATTTTACAATGGAAGTCAACGGATGCCTATTTCCTTTTATATCGGTGAGGAATGCCTTGGCTGAACCAAAGTTCAGATACATATCCAGTCGGACTGGCAGATGGTTACGGTCGTCGGTTACATAAAAGGTGATAACCTCTTTTTCTTTGTTGTTTACATATTCTACCAGTGAGAAAACCAGACAACGATAAGTAACTCCTTGTTCAGAGGTGAAGTTTTCTTTTCCTCTATAAATCAAAGTCTGTTTTTCTATGGCGCGACCTGTTGCCATAGAGAATAGTATTTTTACTCCCGGTTTGTAATCCGATGGGTCGTATGAACGAGCTTGCAGCAATATACTCAGCATGTCGTAAACACACACAGGCATTTCATCATGCTTTTTATCTGTCTTACCATATAAGGTACGTTGCTGGTCGACAATGCATTTCCCATTGCGGTAGCTGAAGTTCACTTCGTCTACAGTATAGCGTTTTCCTTCTTCTGCTCCTTTACGGAAATATAAAGGCTCCAACTGCTGTGTAGTAATACATGTTAATGTATCACGCATCTTGAAGAAAAAGTCTATTTTTTTATTTGTGTACGACTGCAAGTCTGTTTTCAGGCAAGGCTGACCTTTGTGTGTCGTTTCATTGACAGTCATTTTAGCCCAACCTGCATTTATCCAGATAAATTTCCAGTTGAATTTCAGTTCGTAACTTAGTGTTTCTCCCGGTTTAATTGCATCGTTTTCAGCGCCGCATTGTGCTTTAGCTGCCGTACCTCCTATCAGGAGGCACAGGCATAAAAAGATTTTCTTTATCATGACCTTCCTAGATTTCTGGCTCGTTCCTTATTCCTGTCTTTTATCTTCTTGGTTTCGTCAGGTTTCTGTTTCTTTATTTCATCCAGTTTCTGCTTGTCGAGTGGGGTAGCATGTAGGTTCCATGTTTCCTCAAACTCAAAGTTAGCTTTCATTTCCCATACTTTGGGGAAGTAAAAAACTTCTTCTGCCTGACGTTTGTCTTCATAAAGTCCTGTATCCCACTTTCCGTTATTATTATTATCGTTAATCAGTCGGATATAGTATTTCGTACTTGGTTGCAGGAAGTAAAAGTCACATGTTTTTTTATCTGTAACTGGTTGCTGGCGTACTACGGCATCACTGCTGTTCAACAGTTGTACGATAGCGTGTGGTCCTGCACCTACGATGTTCAGGTAAAGCGTTCCGTAATCTTCAAGCGTCTTAACCTTTAGTGTGTTCTCTATTTTATCAGAAGACAGACCGTAAATACCTTTAAAACAAAGAGAATCAATAGTTAGCTTGTATTCTACTCCCGGCTGCCAGTTTGCCAGTATCTGATAACGCCGTGGAGCTACACTGTCTGCTTGAAAAATGAAAGGTATATCCTGCCATACAGAGTCTACCATTGTACTCATGTGTATGGCCGATGTATCTATACTGGCCAGAGGCTCTTCAAAGCTCAGTACAATGTTTCGGTTTAGGTCGAGCGCTGAAGGTGCATCCGTATTGACAGTTAGAAATTGAGTTTCTACGGTTAGCGTATCTCCTTTCTTTTCACGTCTTTTACGCTCTTTTTCTTTTTTCTTATTCTCTTCCTCCAATAAAGCAAGTCGTCTAGCTTTTGGTATTTTGTTTATCATACGTAACGTATCAGTCTTGGGAACCAGTTTTCCAAGAGTATCTGTTGCGAGATAATCCAGCTGCAAAGTCAGGGTATCACGTTCGCACAGAGCGGTATCCTTTATCCAGTAAAGAATGCTATCGTTGCGCGGATTGGCTTCGACAATCAATTCTTTTTCATCGAAGTCTAACCCTTTTAAAGTGGGTAGTGTATCCGATTTAGCACTGAAATAGAGTGAGAACTGCGTTGTTTTGGGGCGCTCACTCTTCATTAGGTACTGGAGACTGCTTTCTTCCTTGAATGCCCGTAATATGATATTGTCTGGCAAAAAGCGAGTATAGTTGACTTGTTTTATTGTATCAATTTTTGTTGTATCTTTCTCATTCCATAATGTATCCTGGCGGACAGCACCTTCCATGCTGGGTACAATGACGGAGTCCTGAAAAGCAATTACTTCTGTTTTTGAATCGAACAGATAGTTTTGGTTTCCATCCATCAAAGCATAAATTCGATAACTGCCTGGAGCAATACCACGGATAGTGAATTGTCCGCGACTGTCAGTACGTGAGATACGATCGAATGGGAGTGTGGTGAAGGCCGAATCGTTCAGGTTTTTATGCAATCCTACCTGAATTCCTTTTATAGGTTCCAGATTTTCGGCATTTAATACAGTACCCGATACTTGCATGGTATCAATTCTATCTCCGGTAGAAAAAGCATATGAGAATTGTCCCAAGGGGTTTCCTTCATTATTGTCTACAATAGCATCGCCGAAGTCGATTGTGTAGGTAGTATTTTCTTGTAAAGTATCGAAAAACTCTACAAGTACACGCTTTCCGCTAGTTTTCACTTCGGGGCTTTCTTTTTGCGGTGGAGAAATGATTACCTTCTCAGAAGCGTTTTCAAGTTTGATAAATTCATCAAATTCGATTGAAATCTTCTTACGAGTATTATTGGTTGCATTTGGCTCAGGTGTAGCACGTATAAATTTAGGGGGATCTTCATCATAAGGTCCTCCATCAGGTGATCCGGTACTTGCACATGCATAGAATCCGATGATTACCAGTAATATGGCTATGTATTTAGGTATGGGCTTCATATATTAAGTTTTAGCATTTCTTCGATGTAGTCACGGTTGTTGCTCAAACGCGGTACTTTATGTTGCCCGCCCAGTTTCCCTTTTTGCTTTAACCAGTCGTGGAACAGATTAGGGCGTGCTACGATAATTTCCAGTTCCTGCAACGTAATATCTTTATGACGCTTGGCTTCATAATCAGAATTGATATCCTGCAATGCTTTATCAAGTGTATGTCTGAAGTTTTCCAGAGAGTCGGGCATAGTACTGAATTCTATCAGCCATTGATGTCGGCATTTAGCATTGGCGTCCATAAATACCGGTGCAGCTGAGTATTCTAGTATTTGAGCACCTGTTGCGGCGCAGGCACGTGCCAGGCCTTTTTCTGCATTGTCTACCATCAACTCTTCGCCGAAGGCATTGATAAAATGCTTTGTACGGCCGGAAATTACAAATTTATACGGTGATTTTTGCGTAAACTTGACCGTATCTCCAATAATGTATCTCCATAGTCCGCAGGAAGTGCTGATTACCATTGCATAATTCTTGCCGATTTCTACATCTGCCAGTGGTATGATGGCTGGAGCCGGATTGTCTATTTCCTCCAATGGAATGAATTCATAAAAGACGTCGTAATCCAACATCAGCAACATGGCTGGGTCGTTCAGATCACTTTGTAATCCGAAGAAACCTTCACTTGCATTGTATGTTTCCATATAATGCATTTTATCGCTTGTAATCAGCTGCTTGTATTGTTCTCGATATGGTGTGAAACATACTCCTCCGTGGAAAAAGACTTCCAGGTTAGGCCAGATTTCGTTCAGGTGCTTGGCACCGGTTTTTTCCAAGATACGTTTAATTACGGCAAGCATCCACGACGGAACTCCTGAAAGATTGGTTACGTTTTCGTGAATAGTTGTTTCAGCTATCCGTTCTACTTTTTCTTCAAATTCGCTTAACAATGCTATTTCTTTGCTCGGTACGCGGATGAAGTTTACTAATGGATTAATATTTTGTATCAGAATAGCCGACAAGTCACCTACCAGACTATCTTTCAGATTGTAATTAGGGCTGTGGCTTCCTCCTAAAATCAGCCCTTTTCCCGAAAAGAAATTACTTTGAGGGTTTGATCGCAGATAAAGGGCTACAGCATCTGTTCCTCCCTTATAGTGAATATGGCGTAATCCGTCTTTGCTGACAGGGATGAATTTACTTTTATCGTTGGTTGTTCCCGATGATTTAGCATACCATACTACCTGTCCGGGCCATAAAATGTTTTTCTCTCCATGTCGCATACGGTCTACATAACCTTTTACATCATCATATTGTTGTATAGGTACACGCTGAAAATCAGTGTATGTACGTATGTTGGCATAATTATATTTCTTTCCCCATTCCGTAGCGGCGGCGGTTTGTATAAGTTTTCGGAACACATGTTCCTGGATAGCTTCTGCCTCCTTCGCGTACCGGTCTATTTCCTTTTGTCGCGAAACAAATAGCTTTCCGATTAACTTTGTTGAAACCATTTATTTATATTTTTCTTTTTCTTATCTATATCTTTATCTGCAAAGTTAGGCTATTTCTCTTTCAAATAGAGATTTTTCCTTTCAGAAATCACAAATCTACACTTTTTTCTTATAACTTTACCACAAGTAGTGAAAATTTAAAGGTTATGAGAATAGGAATCTTAACATCGGGAGGCGACTGCCCTGGTATAAATGCAACTATCAGAGGAGTTTGCAAAACGGCAATCAGCCATTATGGGATGGAAGTTTACGGAATACGCAGTGGATTTCGTGGTTTGCTGGATAACGATATTATTCCATTGGATGAGAACTCTCTGACTGGACTGCTGAGCATGGGCGGAACCATATTGGGAACATCGCGTGAGAAGCCTTTTAAGAATAGAGCAAATGTACCTGTTTCGGAAGATAAGCCAGCCATGATGTTGAAAACAATTCGTGAGCGCAAGCTGGATTGTGTTGTGTGTATTGGTGGAAACGGTACACAAAAGACTGCAGCCAAATTGGCTGCAACTGGAGTAAATGTCGTGACTGTACCTAAAACGATTGATAATGATGTGTGGGGTACCGATATCTCTTTTGGCTTTGATTCTGCTGTAAGCATTGCTACTGAAGCAATAGACCGATTACACTCCACTGCTAGTGCACATCAGCGTGTGATGGTTATTGAAGTCATGGGACACAAAGCGGGATGGATAGCACTTTACTCAGGTATGGCAGGTGGAGGAGATATTATTCTGTTGCCGGAGATTCCTTTCGATATACATCGTATCGGTGATACTATTATTAACCGCCTGAAGAAGGGTAAGCCTTATTCCATCGTAGTAGTTGCAGAAGGTATTCCTACACTGGGAGGTAAGAAAGCTGCACAGTATATTGCAGAGGAAATAGAATATGAAACAGGCTTTGAAACCCGTGAAACGGTGTTGGGATATATACAGCGTGGGGGAGGCCCTACAGCTTTCGACCGTAATTTAGCTACTCGTATGGGAGGACATGCTACAGAGCTGATTGCAAGTGGACAATTTGGTCGAATGGTTTCTTTGAGAGGTTCAGAAATAACTTCTGTACCTTTAAGTGAGGTAGCTGGAAAATTGAAATTAGTAACAGAGGAACACGATTTGGTTATTCAAGGACGAAGAATGGGAATCTGTTTTGGATAGGGAGTAAATGGCTTATATATTTTCTCCGTAATAATGGTGGAGATGTCATTTGTGTTATAAATTTCCCTTATTTAGGATACAGATATTTTTAATAAATGAATTTGTCCCACAAGAAATAATGGAAAGTATGAAGGAAATAATTCATAATAAGAAATGGGGTAAGTTTAATTGTTTTGGGATATATGCTTGGTTAATATTGGGAATCACTTCTTGTTATCATAAAGTGCAAGAAGAGAAGAATTCTGTTAATAAAGAAATAGTACAACAGCAAGAAAAGATAAGATCATTTTTCCCTTTTCCTGAAATACCTGTAATGCTTACACAGCCAGAAGAGCGTAAAGCTTATCTGATAGCGCATTATTGGGATAATTTTAATTTTGCAGATACGGCGTTAGTAAATAATCGGAATATAACAGAACAGGGTATAGTTGATTTTTTAGCTATATTGGCAGATGGGACATTAGCTGAGAGGCAGCAAGTAGAATGTATAGATAACTTTTGTGGTGGTTTAGAACAGCAGGCTTATGCACAAAAAATATTTCTACAGATGATGGAAGATTATTTGTATAATCCAAACTCACCTTATTATAATGAAGGTCTATATGTCCTGTTTTTGAAACGTATGTTAGAAAGTAAATATGTAGATGACTTAAAAAAGAGTTCGTTACTATTTACTCTACAGTTGATAAATCAGAATTCTCCTGGTCAGAGGGCTATGAATTTTATATATTATCTTCCGGATGGCAGTAGGCATACATTGTATCAGACAAGGGTTAATAAGAATCGGCTTTTATTAGTTTTTTATGATCCAGAATGTCCAAGTTGCCATGATGTCATGATGGAAATGCTACATGATAAATTGCTTCAGCAAGAGGTTGATGCTGGAAATCTTACTGTTCTAGCTATATATACAGAAGGAAATTTAGATGTATGGAAGACAACTATAAGTGAATTGCCCAAGGAGTGGATTGTTGGAACTGACCGTGAAGAAATTAAGCAACGTTGCTTGTATGATTTAAAAGCAATGCCATCACTTTACCTACTTGATGGAGATAAAAAAGTAATTCTTAAAGACGTTTCTTATAGAAAAATATGTAGTGAAATATTATACTGAAAAACAAACGAGTCAGAAGTTGGAAAGTCCATTAGACTACAACTTCTGACTCGTTTGTTTTTATTTGCTTTCACGGAAAGCAACTTCCTCAGCCTCTGCAATAATACGTTCAGTATCTACGAAGTGCTCTTCTGGAATTTCCTCTTCCCGAACGCTAATACTTTCTTCGACTGCTATAGCTTCTTCGTGTATAGCTGTTGTATTTTCCGATTCGGCAGTTTCTGCTGCTTTTTCTCTTTCTGCTTTAGCTGCAAAAATGGCGTCAATAAATTGTGGGTCGCCTTTTATTTTAGTCAGCGTTGCATGTGCAGCTTCTTGCTGGGATTCTTTTTTAGAATATCCTTTGCCTGTACCTGCCGGAATATTTTCTACGGTAATTTGCGTTTCAAAAATCGGATTCTGATCACTGTCGAGTGATTGTTCTATCAGGTTAAACTCTACACAGAACTTGTTTTTCTGACTCCATTCTATCAGTTTCGACTTGAAGTTGACTTCCTTGCGTGATATTTTTTCTAAGTTCAGGTATTGGTTGATGATACGTTCTTCCATGAACTTCTTGCATGCACGATATCCCCGGTCCAGATAAATAGCTCCGATAAGTGCTTCGAAAGCGTTTCCACACATATAACTGTTATGTGAAGACTGGCGTGTAGTGTATTTTATCAGTTTATCCAGTCCTATTTCTACGGCTACACGGTTCAAGGTTTCGCGTTGTACGATCTTGGAACGTGTATTCGTAAGGAAACCTTCTCGTTTACCTTCGAATTTTTTATATACGATATCGGCAACTATGGCATCCAGAATGGCATCACCCAGAAATTCAAGTCGTTCGTTGTTCAGTAATCGTCCTTTACCGGCTTTTATTGAAGACGATTTATGCAACAAGGCCTGTTGGTAGATTTCTATATTTCTCGGATAAAATCCGAGCATTTTGTAAAAACAAAGATAAGGCTCCTTATCCTTGCGGAAAAGAAGTCTTATCTTATCAGTTATATTGCTAAACACAGTTTATTCAGTGTATTTTTTTACGATTACACATGCATTGTGTCCACCAAAACCGAATGTATTGCTCAATGCAGCACGAACAGTACGATGTTGTGCCTTATTGAATGTGAAGTTCAGGTTATAGTCGATTTGTTCGTCGTTATCACCTTCTTCGTGGTTGATTGTTGGAGGAACAATGTCATTTTTCACAGACAGTACGCTGGCAATAGCTTCTACAGCTCCGGCAGCTCCCAGTAAGTGACCTGTCATTGATTTAGTAGAACTGATATTCAGCTTATAAGCATGCTCTCCGAACAGAGCCTGAATAGCTTTTACTTCTGAAATATCTCCTACTGGTGTAGAAGTACCGTGTACGTTGATATAGTCGATATCTTCCGGTTGCATACCTGCATCTTCCAGAGCGTTTGTCATAACCAGTTTCGCACCCAGACCTTCCGGATGAGAGGCTGTTATATGATAAGCGTCGGCAGAAGCACCTGTTCCGGCCAGTTCGGCATAAATCTTCGCGCCACGTGCTTTAGCGTGCTCCAGTTCTTCCAGAATCAGACATCCGGCTCCTTCTCCCATTACGAAACCGTCGCGGCTTGCGCTGAACGGACGTGAAGCATGAGTCGGGTCGTCATTACGTGTAGACAATGCATTCATAGAGTTAAAACCTCCTACTCCAGCCGGATAGATTGTTGCTTCAGCACCTCCTGCAACAATCATGTTAGCTTTACCCAAACGAATCAGGTTGAAAGCTTCACCGATAGCATTTGATGATGATGCACACGCAGAAGTAGTAGTGAAGTTAGGTCCATGGAAGCCATAAATCATAGAAATATGACCAGATGCTATGTCTGCAATCATTTTCGGGATGAAGAACGGACTGAAGCGCGGACCGATAGTATCTTTAGTCTGTGCATAATTCAGAACTTCTTCTTCGAAAGTATGAAGTCCTCCGATACCTACTCCGAAAATAACTCCGATTTTATTCAAATCTTCTTTTTCGACATCAATTCTGGAATCAGCTACAGCTTCCTTTGCAGCAGTGATGGCATATTGTGTATACAAGTCCATCTTACGAGCTTCCTTGCGATCGATAAAATCGTTCACATTGAAGTTCTTTACTTCGCAAGCAAACTGAGTCTTGAACTTAGATGCATCGAAATGAGTAATAGGCCCTGCTCCGCTTACTCCATTGATAAGGTTGTTCCAGAAATCAGGAACAGTATTACCTATCGGTGTGAGCGCACCAAGACCTGTTACCACTACTCTCTTTAATTCCATAAAAGTAGAATTAAATTATTTTGCGTTAGCTTCGATGTAAGAGATAGCGTCGCCTACAGTCTGGATCTTTTCTGCCTGATCGTCAGGAATAGAGATACCGAATTCTTTTTCGAATTCCATGATCAATTCTACTGTATCCAAAGAGTCAGCACCCAGGTCGTTAGTGAAGCTAGCTGCTGGAGTAACTTCTGATTCTTCTACGCCCAATTTATCAACGATAATTTTCTGTACTTTTGATGCGATTTCAGACATAATTTTCTTGTTTTAAGTTTATAAATAGAATAATTTTAATTATTTTTCGGTGCAAAGGAATAAATATTTCTCGTTCTATACAAATATTCAGCCAAATAAATGCAATTTCTTTGCACAATTTTATATATTATGTGCACAAAAAAGGTGAATCAATGAAAAAAATTGCCATTTTAGCTTCGGGTGAAGGAACAAATGCCGAACGCATTATCCGTTATTTCAGTGGTCATGCTACGGTGGAAGTAGCAGTTGTGATAGCCTCACGTCCTACCGCCCGTGTTGTTGAGCGTGCTCATATCCTGAATGTTCCATGCGAGATCATAATTCCACAGGATTTTGCTGCGGGTAAGGGACTTGAGGTTTTGAAAAGCTTCAAAGTCGATTTTGTCGTACTGGCAGGTTTTTTGTCGCGTATTCCAGAAGATATATTGCATGATTATGCACATAAAATAGTAAATATACACCCTTCGTTACTTCCTAAATTTGGAGGAAAAGGAATGTATGGTATGCACGTTCATGAAGCAGTTCTGGCGTCGGGTGAACATGAAAGTGGTATTACTATTCAGTATATTAATGAACATTACGATCAGGGAGATATTATTTTTCAGGCGAAATGTCCCGTTTTATCCGATGATACCGCCGAAACCCTTGCTCAGCGCGTGCATGTACTGGAATACACATACTATCCACAAGTGATAGAACGTTTGCTTTCACTCCCGTCGTAAATGGTATTCGCTACGCAATTGTTCGAATGTTTCCGGGTGTGCACGCAAGACTTCACAGTCCAGATGCGGATTGTACATCTGTAACTGGCGGACGTTTTCGTCGCTGTCGTAAGGTACATGCGGTTGTTCGGGAGGAACAATAGAGAATTTCATTTCTTTTCCGAAGAAACGACAAAATGATTCCAGTATCATTCGGGTAGCATTTGCTTTTCCGTCGGCAGAATATCCGGCTATGTGTGGAGTGCCGATAAATACTTTATTTAACAGCTCAAGGTTAATATTCGGTTCATTTTCCCACACATCGATTATAGCTCCAGATATTTTCCCGGTAGCTAAAGCATTCAGAATCGCCTCAGTTTCTATAACTTCTCCGCGTGACGTATTAATTATGTACGGTTTCTTTTCCAGCTGGTTGAAAAAAGATTCATTTGCCAAGTGATAAGTCTGATATTTTCCACTTCTTTCCAGTGGCGTATGAAAAGTTATGATATCACATTCGCATGCCAGTGTATGCAAATCGGCAAATCCTTTTTCTCCATGATCGGCCCGAGGAGGGTCATTCAGGAGCACACGCATTCCTAAACGCTCTGCCAGTTGCTGGATGCGGCTGCCTACATGTCCTACTCCGACAATGCCTAGACAAGCATCTTTCAGTGTGATGCTCTTTTCCTGCTCTAACAGTAATAATGATGAATGCAGATACTGTTCAACAGCACCGGCGTTACATCCCGGACAGTTGCTCCATGTAATACCTGCTTCGTGACAATAAGCCGTGTCGATATGATCGAATCCGATGGTGGCCGTTCCAATAAACTTTACCTTACTGCCTGCCAGCAAGGTACGGTCGCAGCGAGTACGTGTACGGGTAATCAGTGCATCAGCATCTTTTACGACTTCCGGAGTAATTTCTTTTCCCGGCAAATAAACCACTTCATCGGCGAGCGCTTCGATAGCTTCTTTTATATAAGGTATTTTATTGTCAACGATAACTTTCATACTTGCTTTTTCTAAAGTCGTGCAAAGGTAGTATTTTTTACATTTATAATTGGATGAAATGAAATCTTTGTGTAGATTTGAAAAATGTTGGTATTTTGTCTACCTAGTGTTGGTAATTTATCTACCTTTGTACTTTAATAATGATGTTCATATGAAATGTTTGCATATCATAACTCCAGTAAAAGATTCGATAGATTTTACTCTCGAAACAGTGCGTGCCATTTTAGCTTCCGACATTAAAGTTCCTTTTACTTATACAGTGTACAATGACTTCAGTACAGAAGAGAACACCAAACGTCTGGAGGAAGCTTCCAAAGAATTGAATTTTCGTCTGGTCAATTTATCCGACATTACAACTCATCCTTCTCCAAACTATCTGCTGGTACTTCAACGCTCTCAGCAAGAGGCTATTGCCAACGATGCAGGTCTGCTTATTGTAGAGTCGGATGTTGTAGTAAAGAAGAACACCTTACAGGAATTGTACGACGGAGCAGCAGCACGTAGCGGATGTGCCATTGCAGCAGCCGTAACTGTAGACGAGAATGGAGTTATCAACTATCCATATTTGCATGCCAAAGGTAATGAAGGCAAGGTATATCCGGAAAAGAAACATTGCAGTTTCTGTTGCTCACTGCTTACCCCGGAGTTTCTTCGTGCTTTCGATTTCCGTCAGCTCGACCCGACAAAAAACTGGTTTGATGTAACCATTTCACACGAAGCCCTGAAACAAGGTTTTCAGAACTATCTGTTTACCACTCTTCCTGTTTGGCACCGTCCGCACGGAAGTCGTCCGTGGAAACAGTTGAAATATAAGAACCCCTTGAAATATTATTGGTTGAAATATACGAAAGGACTCGATAAGATTTAATGATTGTACATATGGATAAATCCCCTTTGGTTTCGGTTGTAGTACCCGTATATAATATGGAGTCTTTTTTACCGGAAACACTCGACTCTATATTGGCTTCCGTTTATCCAAACTTTGAAGTGGTGGTGGTAGACGATGGCTCGAAAGATGCCTCGTACCGTATTGCATGCAGCTATGCCGAGAAAGACAAACGTGTACGTGCCTATACGCAACCTAACGGGGGAGCCTGTGCAGCCCGAAATCATGCTGTCCGGCTGGCGAAAGGAGAGTTTATTCTGCCTGTTGATGCAGATAATCTTATCGAACCCGGTTTAATAGCCGATTCGGTAAAAGAAATTTTGAAAGATCCCTCTGTAAAGGTGGTCGCTCCTCGTGCTGATTTCTTCGGAGAACGGACGGGCGAATGGAAACTGCCTCCTTTTTCCTTGCATTTATTGGCGAGAAAAAACATCATGGATACTTGTGCGCTTTATCGGAAGGTAGAATGGGAGCGTGCAGGAGGATATTGTGAAAGTATTATTGCGCGTGAAGACTGGGAATTCTGGATTGCCGTTTTGAAAAACGAGGGAAAAGTTGTTCGCTTACCGGAAATAGGTTTGCATTATCGTATACGCAATGTGTCGAAAAGAGTAACAGACAGATCGCTGAAGCGTCACGTTGTGAAAACGCTGAATGCCCGTCATCCGGAGTTCTTCGAGCGTGAACTAGGAGGACCGCTCCGTTACCGTCGTTCATGGTCGGTCTTGTTAAACTGTATTTACCGTTTGTTTCATCCGCGTAAAGTTTATGTCGATGCGGGCTTTTGCACATTGACGAGTTATGTAAAAGCCCTGCCCGCTCTGTTTAAATACGATAGTGGAACGGTGATTTATAAAGGACGCAACGAACTGCGTGAAATGGACTGGTACGGAACGAAAGTCGTAATCAAGTCCTTCCGTGTTCCTAACCTGATAAACCGCATCGCATACGGAGTGTTCCGTTCGTCGAAAGCACAACGTTCGTTCGAGTATGCCGAAATGCTCCGTCGGGAAGGAATCGGAAGTCCTGCTCCAGTAGCCTATTATACCGAGCGTAACGGCCTGCTTTTCACACGCAGCTATTATGTCAGTCTGAAGTCGGAATGCCCGTATTCGTATGTCAATCTGATGCGAGGTGATTTCCCCGGTCAAGAAGAAATTTTGCGTGCCATTGCCCGTACAACGGCTGCACTCCATGAGAAAGGATATCTGCATAAAGACTATTCGCGAGGGAATATCCTGTTCCGGCATACAGACAAAGGTGTAGAGGTAGAAATAATAGACCTGAACCGTATCCGTTTCCGCACGGTCGATATGGAAGAAGGATGCCGTAACTTTGAACGTCTTCCGGGAACGCCGGAAATGTTTGCTATTCTTGCCGATGAATATGCCAAGGCAAGAGGCTTCGATGCCAACGAATGTTTGAAACTGATTTTGAAGTATAACAACGCCCAAATATGAGATTAATAAAAATGACAGGTGGCTTAGGCAACCAGATGTTTATATATGCCTTCTATCTGAAAATGAAGAAACTCTTTCCTCATACAAAGATAGACTTATCGGATATGATGCATTACCATGTGCATCACGGGTACGAGATGAACCGAGTATTTGCCTTGCCCCATGTAGAGTTCTGCATGAACCGTACGGGTAAGAAGATACTGGAGTTTCTGTTCTTCAAGACTATACTGGAGCGCAAGCAGAAAGGATTGGAGTCGTTTTGGAAAAGCTATGCCTGGCCATTGGTTTACTTCAAAGGATTTTACCAGTCGGAACGTTTTTTTGCCGATATCGAAACAGATGTCCGTAAGGCTTTTACATTTGATATGACTCAGGCCAGCGAGCGTTCCAAGGAAATGGCGGCACGTATGGACGCTGACCTGAATGCTGTATCGCTTCATATACGGCGGGGAGATTATCTGGAACCAAAGCATTGGGAAAATACAGGAAGCGTATGCCAGCTTCCTTACTATCGGAACGCGATTGCCGCAATCAAGAAGGAGCTGGACAATCCGGTTTTTTATGTGTTTTCAGACGATCTGGCATGGGTGAAAGAAAATCTTCCGCTCGACAACGCCGTATATATCGACTGGAATAAAGGTAATGACAGCTGGCAGGACATGATGCTGATGAGTCATTGTCGTCGTCATATTATATGTAACAGTACATTTAGCTGGTGGGGTGCATGGCTCGATCCACACAAAGACAAGACAGTAATTGTGCCTGAGCGCTGGTTCCGTCATACAGAAACACCCTATATTTATCCTGAAGGCTGGACAAAAGTCCCCATTAATTAAAAAAACGATAGCTTTATGAACCTGTTGTTGCTTTTAAAAAAGGTAGCCTGTGCGATAGCAGAGATGCCTTTTTCCTTGTGCAAAGTAAAAAATCCGGTAGTATGCATGACACTACTGGTAAAGAATGAAGAAGACATTCTGGAGCAAAACCTGATTTTCCATAAGCAGAAAGGGGTCGATTTTTTTATCGTAACAGACAACAATTCCACAGACAAGACTCCTGAAATACTGCGTAAGTATCAGGAAAAGGGGTGGATAAAAGAAATAATAGAAGAGAAAGCTACCGATTATCGTCAGAAAGTATGGGTAGACCGTATGGTGTGGCGTGCCAAGACTGTTTATAAAGCCGACTGGGTAATTAATGCCGATGCCGATGAGTTCTGGTATCCTGCATCATCTTCTTTAAAAGATACGTTGCAGCAGACTTCGGCAAACGTGATAAAATGTGCCATGTACTGTGTATATCCCGAAGAAGGAAAAAACTTTGAAGCATGGAGCTACACGGTCGACCCGGTTGAAGATATTGCAAAATATGATTTATCGATCTATTCATTGTTTGCTCGTCAGATACCTAAGGTAATGCACCGTACCCGTGGATACATCCAGATTTCGATGGGAAACCATAAGGTAGCCATGCTCCCCAAGCGTTCCGGCAAAAGTGATATCCGTATTTATCATTATAATATCCGAGGTCGTCAGCAGTTTCTGGAGAAAATGATTAATGGCGGAAAGCAGTTGGAGCAGAATCCCAGTAAACATGGTGGACGTCACTGGCGCTATTTTTATGGCTTGTATAAAGAAGGAAAACTGAATGAGGAATACGACCGTGTGATAGGAAGTCGTGTCTTCGGCCGCTTACAGGCAGACGGATATATACACGAAGACCATACAATGGCAGATTTTTTCAAGAACTTGAATAAATAATTGGAAGATATGAAGCATATAGTATTTACCATTGATCATAAGTTTGTACGTTTTTGTGCTGTAACAATGGTTTCTATCTTAAAAAATGATACACCTTCGGATATTACAGTGCATGTAGTTGCCAATGGACTGTCGGAAGCAGACCGTACGGTTTTGTCGGACTTAGCGATAACGTATGGAGCTTCTATTGCTTTTTATGAAGTTCCTCAGGAAAAATTGGAAGGATATGCTATACGCTGGGAAGGACAAAGGTTGCCTATGGTTGTATTTTATCGTTGTCTTTTGGCTTCTTTACTTCCTGATTCAGTGAAGAAAGCTCTTTATCTGGATAGTGATATTTTGGTTTTGAAACCGTTAGATGATTTTTGGAATACAAATCTGGAAGGTAAAGCATTGGCTGGTGTTCCAGACGATTTTACCGTTAATCCGGTGCATTGTAATCGTTTGGGGTACGATCTTTCATATAATTATTTTAATGGAGGAGTATTATTATTGAATTTGGATTATTGGCGGAAGCATAATATCGAGCAGCAATGTAAGACTTATTATAAAGATAATCCGGAGCGTGTGTTATATAACGATCAGGATTTATTAAACGGCTTGTTACATGAGCATAGAGTATTGGTCGATATGAAGTGGAATGTGCAAGAAGGTGCTTATCGTGTTCCAAAAGGTAAAACAGCCGATTGGTGTCCACCGTATATAGATACTATTTTACATCCTGCAATATTGCATTATTCTTCGCGTAAGCCTTGGCAATATCATTGTATGCATCCATTAAGACATTTGTATTTTGAGTATCAAGATTTGACACCTTGGAAAGGAGAAAATGTTTTAAATAATTGGAAACCTCGTTTGCATCGTTTTATACATTTTCTTCCCTATACATTGGGGCTGAAACGAAGTAAGTATTTAAATCTATTTTATTAATATTTATGAGGGTATGTCAGTTTTGACACACCCTCATAAATTTATTGACCGATATTCTCGATTTGGGCAATTAATCTTTGCATAATAATATCCCAATTATAATTTTCTTGTATATATAAAGCTCCTCTTTCTCCCATTTCTTTTCTAAGAATATCTGAAGTGTCAAGTTGGTAAAGTTGTTTTATGAAGTCATTTTTGCCTTTATAAATAGCAATAGCTTGATTACTATTTTTGAAATGCTCTCTCATGACATTACATTGATAATTTACCAACATAACTTTCTTTTGACTAAGTGCTTCCAAAAGTATTAATGATAAGCTCTCATATTTGGAAGGGTTTACAATAATTTTGGCATGATTAATGATGGCAGTTTTTTCTTCTTCTTCTACAAAACCAGTATAAATTATGTCTGGATGTTCTATTTTATCCATAAAAATACCGCCAACCAATACTAATTTAAGATTAGATTCTTTATGCTTTTGTTTATATGTCAGAAAATAATCAAAAATGTGATCTAGCTTGCTATTCTCCACTCTCCCTACATATAATAAGTATTCTTGTGGTAACTGGTATTTAACTGTAGTTTCTTTCCATTCTGCTGGTGGAAATATGTTGAATCCAACACTAACAACTCCATGGGGGGACATGTGCTTGCCAAAAATTCTTTCTGCAAGTTGTTGTTCTGCTTGTGTATTAAAAGCAATATATCCAGCTTGTGTAAAGATTTCAGTCATTCCTGGATAGAATGAACTTTTTTGGTAGTGCATTGTTGGTATTAATAAAGCCTTTTCTTTAACTCGTGTAACGGTATAGTAAACTTCTGGATAATCTATTGTTATAGGTATAAAGACATCATAATCTTCTTTATGTTTTCGTATAAAAGTGAATAATTCGGAAGAGTAAAAACAATTTTTCCGATAGAGATAAATACTCCCTTTTTTCCCACATTTCCATATAGGAATGCAGTTCGCTATATATTGTAGCAGATGCATTTTGTATAAAAAGAATCGGATTGAACGTATGTACCGAGTAGCCCACACATTGGGGCGATGTCCCTTTCGCTTATAAGGATCCGTTTTAAATCTACGTACCAATACGCCATTGATAACTTCCTCTCCTTCTTTGAATATATTTTCTTGATTGCTATAGCCTTTTAGGTTAGTTGTTAGTACCTCTACCTGATATTTGTCAACCAATCTTTCTGCTAACATTTTACAATGTAATTCTGCACCTCCATTGATTTCTTGTCCGTATCTTATAACAATAAATGCAATTTTTTTCATCTGAATTTATTTTACTTCTAATAAGTTATTAAACAGATTTAGCCATTTTTCCCCTACAAGCTCGGGAGAATAAGTAAGAACTTTTTTCAGTACGTTTTTTCGGATTTCTTCCATTAATTGTGGGTTATTGATTAATTCAGTTAATTCTTTTGCAAATGCATTTATATCTCCGTTGGGAACGAGGATACCATTTACCTTATTGGGACCTAAAATAGCTTCTATGCCAGCACAACAATTAAAAGAAATAGGTATGACTCCATTTGCTTGAGCTTCAGTTAAACATAATGGCCATCCTTCAAATGTGGAAGTTAAACAAAGAATAGAAGCGTCTCTATAATAGATATCTACATCAGGTATATAACCTATAAATTTTATTCTTTCTAATTTCCATTTTTTTGCTAATAATTCTAATATATTCCGCTCTGGACCATCACCTATAATAATAAGTTCCCATTCAGGAATTTCTTTATATATTTTTTTCCAAATAGACAATAAACGATCTACTCTTTTATGAGGGTAAGAGAGTCTGCCTGAATATATAATTTGTTTCTTTTTGTTCAAATTGGGATTTGAGCGAGGATATTCTGGATTTGTGATTACATGAATACGTTTATCATCTTTAAAATAAGTTGCTAATTGTTTTTTATATGCATCACATAATACTGTCAAAGCATCTATGTTATCATACATTGCTTTGTATCGAGTTATATATTTTTTGTTGTAAGATTTTAGAAAGTAATAATTAATGTATGTAAATGTATATCTGATAAACTCCCATATGGAAAAACGGCTTTTTCCTTTTCTCCTGTAATAACGATCGATAGACTCCCACATAGGTACATTATGTAAAGCTCGGATAACTTTACATTGGGTTTGTTCTTTGATGCTTTGGTAGAGAAGAAGGTCGAGAGACTGTCCTACAAATATATCAATTTGATAGTCATTAATAAATTTTATGATGTGGTTTATATATGCTTTCTTATTTTTTGAAGATTTAGGTACTATTTCTATTGCCTTCAAATGTTTGAAAGAAGCAACATGAAGTTTGGGGGTCAGGACATATACCTCATACCCCTTATTATAAACATAGTTTGCAATGTCTAAAGTTATTCTTTCTGCTCCTCCAAAGGGGAATGCGTCATGATAAAATAGTACTTTATTCATAAGAAATTAAACAGATGATTAATTATTACTATTCTCTAATAAGGTATTAAACAGGTTTAGCCATTTTTCCCCTACAAGTTCGGGAGAATAAGTAAGAACTTTTTTCAGTACGTTTTTTCGGATTTCTTCCATTAATTGTGGGTTATTGATTAATTCAATTAATTCTTTTGCAAATGCATTTATATCTCCGTCAGGGACGAGGATACCATTTACCTTATTGGGACCTAAAATAGCTTCTATGCCAGCGCAACAATTAAAAGAAATAGGTATAACCCCATTTGCTTGAGCTTCTGTTAAACATAATGGCCATCCTTCAAATGTAGAAGTTAAGCAGAGAATTGATGCATCTTTATAATAATTATCTACATGAGGAGTGTATCCAATAAAGTAAATTCTTTCTAAATCCCATTTTTTTGCTAAACGTTCCAAGTTATTTCTTTCTGGTCCATCGCCTACAATAATAAGTTCCCAATCAGGAATTTTTTCGTATATTTTTTTCCAAATAGTAAGTAAACGATCTACTCTTTTATGAGAGTATAAAAGTCTGCCAGAGTATATAATTTGTTTTTTCTTGTCTAAATTAGGATTTAAACGAGGGTATTCAGGGTTTGTTATCACATGAATACGTTTATCATCTTCGAAATAAGTAGCTAATTGTTTTTTATATGCATCACATAATACAGTTAATGCATCTACGTTTTGGTACATTTGTTTGTATATTGCAATGTATTTTTTGTCGTATTTTTTGAAAAGGTGATAATCTAAATTGGTTAATGTGTACCATTTTAGGGATTTCCAAATTGAATGACGACTTTTTTCTTTTCGTTTATAATAACGATCAATAGCCTCCCATAACGGAACATTATGGAGAGCATAAATAATTTTACATTGAGTTCGTTTTTTTACTTCATAGAGGAACTGCGTATTAAGTTCTAAAGTAATAAATATATCAATGTGATTCTCTTTGATAAATTGAATTATAAAATTAGTTGTGTTTTGTTCTGTGTGTGGTATTTGTTTTGTTACTTCTACAGCCTTTATATGGTTTGATGTATGTGGGTTGAGATTTGAGGTTATGACATAAACTTCGTAACCTTTATCATAGATATAATTCGCTATATCTATAGTTATTCTTTCTCCTCCTCCATAAGGGAATGCATTGTGATAAAATGCAACTTTTTTATTCATAGGTTTGTAGGAAATAATGTATTATTATGTATATTATGAATTTACAAATTTAGGGAATAATATTCCCTTTTTTCTGTTTTATATATTATTTAACATTGCTTCTTCTGTAGTATTTCGTTTAAGGAAGGTTTATGATTGATTTTTGTTTCAGAGCTTGTAAATATAAATTACATATTCCATTCTAAGGTAAATTTTTTTTATTGTTTTGGCGATAATGTCCTTTTTATATTTAATTATTAGAAAATTTCAGCATGTTTTTCTAAAAACATCCTCATCTTTTTTTATTTTTTGTACAAATCCATAGAACCTATTGTACAAAAAAGAAGTAAAATTTGTAGAGAAAAAAATAAAAGGTCTTGTACTTTTCTTTTTTATACAAGACCTTTTGGTATATTATGCGTTTGGTATGGTAAGAATCTACAGAGCCTGCATATCGTTCAAACGTTTATAGTAACCGTTTTTCTGAAGCAGTTCTTCGTGTCTGCCGCTTTCTACGATACGGCCTTCATAGAGTACATAAATGCAGTCGGCATTCTTGATAGTCGACAAGCGATGTGCGATAGCAATAGTAGTGCGGGTCTTCATCAAACGTTCCAAAGCTTCTTGTACCAGACGTTCACTTTCTGTATCAAGGGCAGAAGTAGCTTCGTCCAGAATCAAGATGGCTGGGTTTTTCAAGATGGCACGGGCTATCGAGATGCGCTGACGCTGTCCTCCTGAAAGACGGCAGCCGCGGTCGCCAATGTTGGTGTCGTAGCCTTTTTCACTTTCCATAATGAAATCGTGGGCATTGGCTATCTTGGCAGCGGCAACGACTTGTTCCATGGTGGCATTGTCTACACCGAAAGCAATGTTGTTGAAGAAACTGTCGTTGAACAGGATGGCTTCCTGATTTACATTACCTATCAGTCCGCGGAGGTCTTTTACTACCAGATCTTTAATATTTTTTCCGTCTATCAGAATTTCACCAGCCTGCACATCGTGAAAGCGGGGAACTAAATCGACTAGTGTTGACTTTCCTGAACCACTTTGTCCTACCAATGCAATAGTCTGTCCTTTGCGTACTTTCAGGCTGACGTCGTGGAGTACTTCATGCGTGCCGTAGCTGAACGATATATTGCGGAACTCCAGTCCTTCTTTCATCTCGCTGATATGTTCGGCATCGGTGCGTTCTACAATGTTGTTTGGAGCTTTCAGAATCTTGTCTACACGTTCCATTGAAGCGAGTCCCTTCGGGATATTGTAACTTGCCTTGGAGAAATCTTTCAACGGATTGATGATGCTGTAAAGTATCACCATATAGAAAATAAAGGTAGAAGCATTAATGGTAGAGTTGGCGCTTAGGATAAGCGAACCGCCGAACCATAGTACAAGTACGATGAGTACCGTTCCCAAAAATTCACTCATCGGGTGGGCAAGACTCTGGCGCATAGCTACACGATTGGTCGCGTCGCGGAATTCGTTGCTACACTTCACGAAACGGTTTATCATTTTTTCTTCAGCAATAAATGCCTTGATGATACGCATGCCGCCCAATGTTTCTTCCAGCTGCGACATGGTTTCACTCCATTTGTTCTGGGCTTCGAGTGACTGGCGTTTCAGTTTACGTCCTACACGACCCATGATCCATCCCATACCCGGCAGTACGATGATGGTAAACAGGGTGAGCTGCCAGCTGGTTACTATCAGGGTTGCAAAATACGAAATGATAAGAATCGGGTTTTTCAGCAACATATCGAGTGAGCTGGTGATGGAGTTTTCTATTTCGCCAACGTCGCCGCTCATACGGGCGATGATGTCACCTTTTCGTTCGTCAGATAGGAAGCTGAGTGGGAGGTACATTACCTTTGAATAAACCATGATGCGGATATCGCGTACTACACCGGTACGAAGCGGAATCATGATGGCTGTAGAACCAAAATAGCATGCGGTTTTCAGCAGGGTCATTCCTGCAAGGAAAAGTCCCAGCCAAAGTAAAGTAGTGGCAGGACCGAATGTTTCTATCAGTTCGGATACGTAATAATAGAAATTATTTACGGCAACGTCTTTCAGTTCTCCGCTTCCCCATTCCATAAAATGATATACTTTTTCTGACTCTCCAGTCTTGAACAGGATGTTCAGAATCGGTATAAGAAGTGAAAAAGAGAAGACATTGAATATTGCCGACAGCAGATTAAGACCTATTGCTCCGACAACATACTTTTTGTAGGGCGAAATGAACCGCCGCATCATTTGGAAAAATTCTTTCATGCAGGAAAAATTTCTGTTATAATATAGTGCACAAAGATAGTGTAATTTATTGTTTTATTTTATATAAAGCAGGTGCTTTTGCATATTATTTTATAAATTTGCACTTTAACTGAAACATGGCAACTTAATGAAATTTATATACTATTTGGTTTTTTTCTTCTGGTATCTGCTCTCTTTGCTGCCGTTGAGAGTGCTTTATTTTATTTCTGACGTGTTGTTTGTACCGTTGTTTTACGGACTGAAATACCGTCGGGGTATCGTACACCGAAATATAGCCGGTTCATTTCCAGAAAAGACCGAAGAAGAGATTCTGAAAATAGAAAAAGAGTTTTATCATTTTTTCTGTGATTATGTAGTAGAAACCATCAAGTTGTTTTCGATGTCGAAAAAGCAGATGATGAAGCGCATGACTTTCAGCGGACTGGATGAGGTACGCGCGGAGTTGGACAAGGCTGGGAAAAAATGTTGCTTCGTATGTCTGGGACATTATTGCAACTGGGAGTATGTAGCTTCTCTGCAATACTGGTTTCCTGAAATTCATTGCGGACAGATTTATCATCCTTTATATAACAAGGCTTTCGATAAATTGTTTCTCCGGCTTCGCGGACAGTTCGGCGGTGAGTCTATTCCGATGAAGGAGACGTTACGCCGGCTGGTTACACTCAGCAGAGGAGAAAAGAAAGTAATGATAGGCTTTATTTCCGACCAGGCGCCTGGATGGGAAGGGATGAGCCACTGGACAAAGTTTTTGAACCGGGATACTGCTTTCTTTCAAGGAACGGAACGCATAGGGCGCCGGCTGGATGCTGCCGTTTACTACCTGAAAGTAACACGGGTAAAGCGCGGATATTATCATGCTTCTTTCGAACTGCTGACCTTGCATCCTGCCGAATTGCCTGAGTATCGGCTGACGGATATGTACTCGGAACATCTGGAGCAACAGATAAAGGAAGCTCCTGCGTATTGGCTGTGGAGTCATAACCGATGGAAACGGACAAAAGAAGAATGGTTGAAAATGTCGTGGAACACTCAAAATTCGTAACTATCATGCCCCCGAAAATTATTCATTTATGCTGGTTCAGCAAGGATCCTTATCCGCTGGAAATCAAGATTTGCCTGGCAAGCTGGAAGCGTGTTCTTCCTGATTATAAGGTACGTGTCTGGACGTACGAGGATGCAAAGGCTATCGGTTGTAAATATATAGACCAGGCGTTATCGGTCAGGAAATGGGCATTTGCGGCAGATGTAGTCCGTTTTTATGCTGTATATAAAGAAGGTGGTGTGTATATGGACAGTGATATTTATCTGCGTAAGCGTTTCGACCAGTTTATTCCTGAAACCGGATGTGCTACGTTTAATGAGCGGTGGGAAGAAGGAGAAACTGATTATGGTATTCAGGCCGCGTTCTTTATCGGTTCAAAGGGAAACGATTTCTGTAAGGAGGTCTTTGAGTATTATCAGGAACGGGACTTTATCCGTCCTGACGGTTCGCTGGACCAGACGGTTTCTCCGTATATCATGCGAAGTGTTGCGGAACGTAGGGGATATGTCTGCAAGGAGGAGGAACAGCATTTGGATGGTATACATATATATCCTACTCATTGGTTGTCGCCAAGAAGCCGCTTCAAGCATAGTCCGGATGCTTTTGGGGAACATCGGGTGTACGGAAGCTGGCGTGACCATAAGTTTGGCAGGAAACTGGAACGTTCGTTCAAGCATTTCTGTAATGCCGTGAAATTTTATCTGCTTGGCAGATAATGTGACTGGATTACATGGTAAACTAAAAAATAGAGTAAGTATGGCTTTTAAAAATTTACGTTTAGGTTCTGATACATCAAGGCTTATATTATTATTTGTCGCGATATTGCCTGCTACGGAGTCTAAGGACTGGCTCTTTTATACGGTTTCTGTCTTAATCATTGGGCTGTTTATAATGCATGTGATTTATGCTATACAATTGTACAGAAAGGAAAAGTCTTTCTTGTGTATAACGGGAAATCTGCGAAGTGAGCTGATTGATTTGATGGTTGACATCGCAGGGCTTATGGTAGCTTATTCTATGGATTATACTGGATATATCCGCTTTTGGTGGTTCATGATTGCTATTACGTTGGTTGGGATTCTGCTTCAGTTGAAACTGGAAAATCAAAAGAAAGGATAATTGCTTAATACGATATGGAAAAAGGATTTATGACATTTCAAAAGTCATAAATCCTTTTTCCATATTATATTTATTGGATATCTTTCCGCTGTTTATATTCATCTATTCGCTTCTGGAAGGCTTCTTCTTTTTTTCCGCCGTTGGAATGGAATATCAGTGCTTCGGGAATCTCTTTTCCACGGTCTTCCAGTCGGGATTTTTCGATTTTATCTTTTATTATATCGACAGCATCGTATAAGTCATTGGTCGTGGCATCGTAGGCGTTCATGGTGAGGGTGTCGCCATGTACACGGATTTGCTGATAGTAACGGCTACCTGTTCCGAACTTGTCGAACCGCTTGTCGAACTCAATGTAGTAGTTTTTGGGTGAGCAGTGACTGACTGTATAAACAGGTGCTTGGGCTTCTCCATTTTCACCGTGGGCAGTCATACGGGCATAAGCGTGTTCGTGTCCTTGCAGTACGAGATCGACTCCATATTCCTCAACCAGCGGGTTGAACATGGTACGTTGAAACAGGTTGTTCATACTGCCTTTAATGGAGTATAGCGGATGATGAAGTACGACGATCTTCCATCGTGCATTGCTTTTCTTGAGCTGTTCTTCTAACCATTTTTTCTGAGTCCACAGGTAGAAGAATTCACGGTTACTGTCGAGACAGAAGATTTGCATGTCGTTATACTTCAGAGTATATACTTGATTTTCGCCTACCATTGAGTCGAGATAGTATGAAAATACCAGTGAGAAGCGGCGTTCCAGTTTGCGAATGATGTATTTCAGGTATTCGTGGTTTCCAGTAACGGTGATGACGGGGTAGTGTTGTCCGATGGAATCCAGTCCGCGATATGTTTCCTCCCAGCGTTGTTCAGTTGGACGTTCGGTCAGATCTCCTCCGAACACAAAAAACTCTGTATCGGGATGACGTTGCAATGCTTCACGGAAAAAATGGTTTGCTTTCCCGTTGATGCTGTCTTGCACATCGCCTACATACATGAATGAATAATCGTTGCGGGTAGACTGATTGTATGTACGGAAGCTATACCAGGATGAGGTCTTGCCTTCATTACAAACGCGGTAAGTATAATAGCGGTCAGGTTGTAAGGTACGGAGTTTGGCAACGTAGTATGCTGCCTTTCCGCTACGTGACTGGAAAATTTCTCCTTGTGCATCGATTTGTATGGTATCTTTCGAAAGTGTATCTACCAATTCGACATGCGACGGTACGACTATAGAGTCGTACTGCCAGCTGATATTGCGCGACAGTTCGTTTTCATCGCCGAAAGTGAGTAGTACTCGTCCGGGTTCTGACTGCGGTGCATAAGGAAGTTCTGCTTCGTTGTGGAACCATGCGCTCCAGCGTGAATTGATCCACAGTGCGAGTGCCGCGATGACGATCAATGTGATGCTAAGTCGGATGATAGTTTTCTTTTTCATGTTGTAACAGATTGTTATTCGGTTACAAAGATAGAAAATGGTACTTTAAATTTCTTATATTGTGTTCTGTTTTACAGAAAAGTTATTTTAAAATAAGGTCTTGAGAGGGTTTGGAAAATAATCGTTAACTTTGTCGCTCTTAACCTCCAAAAACATTGGCAATGAAAAAAGAATTGTTTTCGAATGTCTTTTCCTTGATATGGAATTTGTTCATTATCTATGTGTGTTATTCGCTTTGCCGTTTGACTTTTTTGCTTGAGAATTTCCGTCTGTTCAGTGAGAACTTGACAGGAGAATATGCGCTGAATATGTTCGGAGCAGGTATTATTTTCGATACGACGGCCATTTTGTATAGCAATGCCTTGTTTATTTTATTGTTTCTGCTGCCGTTTCATTGGAAAGAGAATGCTACCTTTTATAAGGTTGTCCGTTGGATTTTTACGGTAGTCAATGGCTTTTTCCTGATATCGAATTTGGTAGACTGTGTGTATTTCCGTTTTTCCGGACGGCGTACTACCATGAGTGTCTTTCAGGAATTTAGCAATGAGGGTGGGGGTAATCTGGCTTCTATCTTCATGGATGAGTTTATTTCGCACTGGTATCTGGTGGTATTGGCAGCAGTGTTCTGTTATGCTATTTATAAATTGTATCGGGCACCACGGAATATTCCGGTATATAGCAAGTGGCAATATTATCTGATACAGACCGTTACTTTGCTGGTTGCCATACCGTTTACAGTATTTGGTATGCGTGGAGGTATGACAACTGCTACACGTCCGATTACCATTAGTAATGCCAATCAGTATGTCGACCGGCCGCTGGATGCGGGTGTGGTGCTGAATACACCGTTTTCTATTTTCCGTACACTCGGGAAAAAGGCTTTTATTGTTCCCGACTATATGCCCGAAAGTGAAGCACTTGCCGTATATTCTCCGGTACATGTTCCTGCCGATTCAGTACAGTTCAAGCCGATGAATGTGGTTGTGATTATTTGGGAAAGCTTTACGAAAGAATTTGTAGGCAAGCTGAATCCTGATTTGGATAACGGGACATATAAGGGTTATACACCGTTTATCGATTCACTGTTGACAAAGAGTCTGAGCTTTACATATACTTATGCCAACGGGCGAAAGAGTATCGAGGGAATGCCTTCGGTCTTGTCGTCCATACCGAGTTTTGTTGAGCCGTTCTTTCTTACCCCGGCTTCGCTGAACGATGTGTCCAGTATAGCTGGTGAGCTGACCAAGAATAAAGGATATTATTCGGCTTTCTTTCATGGAGCCATGAATGGTTCGATGGGCTTTCAGGCGTTTGCCCGTTCAGCTGGTTTTACCGATTATTTCGGACGTACGGAATATAATGAAGATCCGCGTTATCATGGGGATGAGGATTTCGATGGTACATGGGCTATCTGGGACGAAGAGTTCTTGCAATACTATTGTGACAAGATGACGGAATTCAAACAGCCGTTTGTTACTTCCGTGTTTACGGCAAGTTCCCATCATCCGTTTGCAATACCGGCACGTTATGAAGGTAAGTTCCCCGACGGACCGACTCCGCTTCAGCGTTGTATCGGTTACACGGATCATGCCTTGCAGCTCTTTTTTGAGAAAGCTTCCCGTCAGCCTTGGTTCAATAATACATTGTTTGTGATAACTGCCGATCATACCAGCTTTGGTACATATCCAGAGTATATGACCGACTTGGGGCTGTATAGTGTTCCTATTTTGTTTTATGCTCCCGGTATGCCGGAACTTCGCGGTATGGAGGACAAGATTGTCGAGCAGATAGATATTATGCCAACTGTACTGGGGTTGCTGGGTTATGATCGCCCATATATCAGTTTCGGACAGGATGCACTCCAGACTCCGGCTGCTGAGAAATTCTCAGTGAATAATGTAATGGGTACAAATGTCTATCAGTTTGTAAAGGGAGATTACATGATTCAGTTCGATGGAGAGAAAGTGCTGAAAGCTTATCGTTACCGTACCGACCGTTTACTGAAAGATGATGTGAAGGATACCATGCCTCAGGACACACTTCGGGCTATGGAAACACAAGTGAAATCGTTTATCCAGCAGTATATGCAACGTATGAACTCGAATAATCTGGTTTACAGAGAGTAAGTTCGCTTTGTGTCAAGTGTGTATGAAAGGTAAAATCAAAATTGTTATTTGCTCGAAAAGAATATATAAAAAGAAGCATCAAGTCAGAACAGAGTTTTTGTGAAAGTAACAAAGCTGTAAAAGAAAGATAAAAGAGCCATATCAATTCTGTTATTGAGGGATAATGATATGGCTCTTTTTACTATCATGAAGGCCACCTGGTTTCAATTTAGAAATGTATCTTCATGGAAAACGAGTATTGCTGTTCAGTCATTGATGGGCTGTAGAATATTCCAGTCCGAAATACCGATTATAGGAAGATATTGTTTAAAGTATTCTTCTTCTTCTGCTGTTCCGGCTTTCTGGTAGGTGTACCATACTGGTTTAGGTTGTCCGGCTTCAGGCTTTCCTGTTCCTTCCTGAAAACGTAATCCTAAAAGTACGGCTTCGGCTGGATTATCATACCAGTTATGCCATTGAATTCCTTCGATACCTTCCAGTGCATTAATCTTTTTCCATCCATAGGCAAATCCGGCAGCCTGGTTTATGTTATCAGTTTCTGTAGGATTGACTGGTGTTCCTGTTCCTGTTTCAGAAAGCCATGCAGATCGATTGTGTATGCCTAGATATTTATTGGAGGATGTTAGTACCCATTTATTAAGCACTTCCAGGTTTTTTAAACTGACAAATTGTGTATTCATGCTGAATGTGGCATTGGCATCGTTCCAAACTTTGGGGTTGCCTAACTGTTCTGGATAACTATGGCATGCAGGAGCCCAGAAAAAGTCCCCTTCTGCTTTACTGTATGAATTTAACATATCGAGCATATCTGTGACATTATACCATCCTCCTCCTGCTGCTTTTGTCCAGCCATGAGTAAAAGGAATATAAACTCTTGCATTTTGATCGTATTGATGTACGATGTTATAGCACATTCTGACAGAACGCATATAGGTTTCCATAAATGTTGCAACCTCTACATTACCCATATTAACCCAGTTGATGGCCCCGTCAATTTCGTTATGCATGATCCAATGTGTAATACGCATTTCTTTCTGGCAATAACGTTGAGCCAAGAAGTCGAGTATTGCTGCATAATAGCTTGTAGACTCAATATTGGTCATGTTGGGCATAGTATAAGTACCTTGGGCGTTGTAGTCAGGGTGTTGCAGAATGGAAGCGATTGTCGGATCTGTTCCTGCTGTTGATTCAGGGTGAATCAAGATGATGCCTGCCACTGCTACATTGTATTTTGCTGCAATCTTTAAAGGAGTGTCCAGATTATTTTCTATAAAGCTTTTACTGAAATAGTAGGTTTTTCCATTATATTGATGTTCTATGTCATCAGCTTGTTTGGTAGCATGCATGAAAAGTACAGGACAAATATTAATGGTGGCACTTGTTATTCCTAAATCACGAATATCTGATTCAAGGTGTGCTGAGTTGATAATACCTCCTAATCCTTTTTTATTTGTTGGGTTTAGTGCCTCAATACTTCTGATTGGAGTAATTTGGTCTGCATAATGAGCGTGTGATACAAGCTCGTCTTTTTCAGCACCTTCTTTAAAGATTGCCCAGCGGGATAATAGGCCGTCATAAACATATCCGTCGGTTGTACGCCGGCGGTTTACAGTCTGAGTAAAAGACTGTTGTGAGAGTGGAATTTTAAAGGCATTATCTACTTTTTTAAGGCTGAATAAGTCTACAAAAGTTGGAATTTCGGCCAAAAAGAAATTTCCTGTTCCTGTATAATTTCCCTTGATAGTTATTTGATCGGATGTAACGTCTATGTGAGTTATTTTACATTCATATTCTTTGGCTAAGTAATCTTTAATAGACTGTTCGTATTTCTGCTTCTCGTTTTCAGCATTGTCTTCTTCCTCCTCGGCTTTTATCTCTTCAGCGTTCATCACACGGAATTTCATGTTTTTTATCTTCATTTGTGTACGGTCTGTTCCACCTATATCAATTCGCAGCTTTTCACCGCAGAATCCCCAATTGAATTTATTGCGTGCCTTTTTCAGACGAAGGCTGTAAGTTGCCCAGTCTGATGACGATTTTATTGTACCGAAACTGCTTGAACAGGCCGGGTCGGGAGAACCTTTCTTGTCTATGAAAAATATTTCAAAGTTGTCGATATCCTCGGCCAGTGTATATTCAAATTCCAGAACACAGCATTCTTCTGGAATATCTTCTTCAAGTTTTTCCAGTAAGAAATAAGGATCTGTATTACCGCTTCTGCCGGTTAGTGTATATGTTCCATCTTCGTCCGTCGTGATTTGTAATTGACTGTCGAATTTAGGGTCGATAAAAAGAGATATTGGTTCTTGGACCGGAAGATCGGGTGTGACAGGTATGTCTTCATCATTTTTACATGAAGTTATTGTCAATAACATGAAGAGCATGCTTAGTATACTCCAAAATTTAAGCTTTCTTTTTTCAATCATAACTTTGTTAGGTTTTTAATTAGGTTGATTAAAACGGATCAATAATATTCCAGTCTGAAATACCGATGACATCCAGAGATGGAGCAAATGCTTCATCTTCGGTTGGAGTGCCAGCTTGACGGTAGAGCTCCCATACAGGTTTGGGTTCACCATTATTTTTGTCAATGAATTTACGAAGTCCGAGTAATATACCTCCTCCATCTCCTTCATTGTCGAACCAATTATGCCATTGTAGTCCGTCAATACCTTCAAGTCCATTTAATTTCTTCCAGGCATATGCAAATCCTGCTGATTGTTCTTTGAAACTTTCTTCAGAATAGCTTCGTGAATTTATACCAGCTTCGGACAACCAGACAGAACGTTTGATTTTTTTCAGATACATATTCTCTTTAGTCAATACCCATTTATTCAAAACTTCTAAATTTCGGAATGTAATAAATTCTGTATTCATGGAGAGAGTAGCGCGAGGATCATCCCAAGTGCGTGGATTGAATAAATCGTAGGGATAGCTATGATATGCTACTGCCCATTGAAAATCTCCTTCTGTCTGACTGTATTTATTCAAAAGAGTCAGTATATCTTTGGCGCTGTTCCATTCGGGACTGCAAGGGCTGGTCCAAGAATGGGTAAAGGATGCGAAAGTTTCACTATGGGCATCATATTGCCGTACGATATTGTAACAAAGACGCATGGATTTTAAATATGTATCGGTAAACACAGTTATCGGTTTTACTCCCATATTGACCCATTGTATTGAGGCATCTACTTCGTTGTGTATAATCCAGTGAGCTATGCGCCCGTAGAGATTATCTTTGCGACAATAGCGTGAGGCCAAATAGTTCATTACTGCTGCATAAGCATGTACAGATTCTGGAGTCGTCATGTTGGGCATGGTATAGGCTCCTCCATTATTGTCTGGGTGTTCCATCAATTTGCCGAATAAAGGGTCTATGCTGTCCTCTGCACGGTTGAATAATATGATGGCTGCTACAGAAATTTTTCTAGTGGCTGCAAGTATTAAAATTTTGTCGAGTGAGCTGTTTAAGTAGGGCTCATTTACGTAATATGTCTTTCCTCCATATTCATAAGGAATATCTCCGCTCATCGGACTTAAATGGAAGAAATGATTGACAACAACATTTACGGTTGCACTGCTAATGTTTAAGTCGTCTATATCTGATACAAATTGATTATAAAAAAGGCCTCCAATACCTTTTTTATTGCGTAGTTTTAGTTGTTCCAGTTCTTGATTGGAATAAATGATGTCTGCATAATGGGCGGATGAAACAATCTTGTCTGTTTTCTCTTCCGGAGTAAAGAGTATCCATTTAGATAAAAGCCGGTCGTATGTTGTATCCCCTTGTTTCAGGTATCTGTCTACTGTGATGGTAAAGTAATTTTCTGTTACTGGATATGAAGGAGAAAATTTATTTGCTTCCACAACATTTTCATAGGGAGCTATTTCACCCAAATAGATCGTTGGTAACTCTGAAGGTTTGTTTCCCTTGATGATTACATTGTCTTTTGTTACTTCGACAGAGGTAATGTTACAAGGGTAAGATTGGGATAAATAAGTTTGAAGCTTTGTTTCTAACTGGACATCTTCAGGCTTGAAAGAAGAAGAAGTTGGCAAATCGTCTTTACATGCTGTTGAAAAAAACGCGATAAGGTAAAAGGTCACTAAAAGGTATTTTGTTCTTCGGTTCATTGGATGTTAGTTTAGTGGTTGTATATTGTATAAAGAATATAAGCATAGAAATACTGCATCTGTCGGATAATTATTTATGGAATAAAAAAAGAGGATGTATCGCTAGACACATCCTCTTTGTATTATAGAGTTCAGTATTAATATATGACTGTTCTATCAGTTCTTATTTGCACGCTTACGTTCTGTTTCATCCAGAATGACTTTACGCATACGCATGCTCTTTGGAGTTACTTCTACATATTCGTCTTCTTTGATGTATTCCAAAGCTTCTTCCAGTGAGAAGATTACCGGAGGAATGATACGAGCTTTATCATCCGATCCGGAAGCACGCATGTTTGTCAGTTTCTTCGATTTGGTAACGTTGATGACAAGGTCGTTTTCGTGAACATGTTCTCCTACTACCTGACCAGCATATACTTCATCCTGCGGGTAAATAAAGAATTTTCCACGGTCTTGCAGCTTGTCGATAGCATAAGCAAACGCTGTTCCGCTTTCCATTGCAATCATAGAACCATTGGTACGGCGAGGAATTTCACCCTTATATGGCTGATATTCTTTAAAGCGGTGAGCCATGATAGCTTCTCCCTGTGAAGCTGTCAGTACATTGGTACGCAGACCGATGATACCACGTGAAGGCATGTCGAATTCGATGTTTACGCGGTCACCCTGAGTTTCCATAGAAACCATTTCACCTTTACGGCGTGTTACCATATCAATCATCTTGCTGGCAAACTCTTCGGGTACGCTGATGGTCAGTTCTTCAATCGGTTCGCATTTTACACCGTCTATTTCTTTGAAGATAACCTGAGGCTGTCCTACCTGAAGTTCGTATCCTTCGCGGCGCATGGTTTCAATCAATACAGACAAGTGCAATACACCACGTCCGGAAACAATCCATTTTCCATCTTCATTTTCTGTCTTGCGTACACGTAATGCCAAGTTCTTGTCAAGCTCTTTCATCAGGCGGTCGTGGATGTGACGTGAAGTAACAAACTTACCTTCCTTACCAAAGAACGGAGAATCGTTGATAGTGAACAGCATACTCATGGTCGGTTCATCGATAGCAATAGGTGGCAGTGGTTCCGGATTTTCAAAATCGCAGATAGTATCACCGATTTCGAATCCTTCTATACCGATAAGTGCACAGATATCACCTGAAGAAACTGATTCTACCTTTTTGCGGCCCAATCCTTCGAAAGTGTGAACTTCCTTGATCTTAGATTTCACCATTGTTCCGTCACGTTTAGCCAATGTGATATTCATGCCTTCGCGAAGTGTTCCGCGATGTACACGACCTACGGCTATACGTCCGGTATATGAAGAATAATCAAGAGAGGTAATCAGCATTTGTGGAGTACCATCCAATTGATGAGGAGCCGGTATATATTTAACGATAGCATCCAATAATGGAGTAATAGTGCCGGTAGGAGTTTTCCAGTCTTCGCCCATCCAGTTATTCTTTGCAGAACCGTAAAGAACAGGGAAGTCAAGCTGGTCTTCTGTAGCGTTGAGGCTGAACATCAGGTCGAATACCATTTCGTAAACTTCTTCCGGACGGCAGTTTGGCTTATCTACCTTGTTGACAACAACAATAGGTTTCAATCCGATCTGTAAAGCCTTTTGCAATACAAAGCGTGTCTGTGGCATCGGACCTTCGAACGCATCAACCAGCAGGATGCATCCGTCTGCCATGTTCAAAACTCGTTCTACTTCTCCACCGAAGTCGGCGTGTCCCGGAGTATCGATAATGTTGATTTTTGTACCGTTGTAATTGATGGATACGTTTTTAGAAAGGATAGTTATACCTCTTTCACGTTCCAGATCATTGTTATCCAGTACCAATTCGCCATTGGTTTGGTCATTGCGGAATAAGTGTCCCGCCAGCATCATTTTGTCCACCAGTGTAGTCTTTCCGTGGTCTACGTGGGCAATAATGGCAATGTTTCTAATATCTTGCATACTATACCTATAATTTGGTTGCAAATTTACTACTTTTTTATTGAACGCAAAAACGTAAAGATACAGAAGTTTTTATTTATTCTGATATGAGCGTAATAAACTGTGTCTTTAGAGTTTGTCTAAGTCTATTTTCATATATTTTATAAGTTCTCTGCGCCAGGTAAAGGTGATATGTAGTTTTCCATCTTTTCCTTGTATGATTGCAGGATAGGAGTATTCACGTATCGGAGAATCTTCCAAAGTAAGTACAGGTTTCCAGTGGATACCATCCTCGGATAAAGCAAGGTTGAGTGGAGTACGTACTGCTTTTTTTGCACGAAGTTGTGGCTTGGAGTTATTATAGACTAATACATGTCTTCCATCTTTTAATGTAACAGCGTCGGTTCCGGAATTATTGTTGGGAAGTTCGTCGATCAGAGTCACTTTACTCCAGGTTGTTCCATTATCTTTGCTCCATGAGGTTGCCAGATGGGAGTTTCGTGTACGGCAGATTACTTGCAGCGTTCCATCCTTATGTTTGAGTATACTGGGCTGGATTACTTGTATGGGACGTTTCAAGGAATCATCAGCTCCAATACCTTGATGTTGGCTGAGAAACTCTTGTTCTGCATCTATCGGACCTGTTGTTTTCCATGTCTTTCCCATGTCGTCAGAATATTCCATATGTATGCGCCAGCCGGCATTTCCTTCCGTGCTTGACGGACAAATGATTCTTCCGTTTATGAATTCAGGTTTATTTTTAATGGGACCTAAAAAGCCTTTGGGAAGCGGTTCACGTTTGCTCCAGGTTTTTCCTCCATCCTTTGAACGTACCAACCAGCCCGTCCAGTCGGGAACGTTTAATCCTATTTTGAAGAAAAGTAGCAGGTCGCCTCCCGGAACTTGAAACAGGACTGGGTTCCAACAAGCTTTACGATGATCTTTTATGTCGGCGGTTACACCGGCTATGGCTGCATCAGAATCGTCTAAATCGAACACACCGTCGGCTGCTTTTATCGGTGCAGTCCATGTATTGCTGTCATGAGATTTACGGCATACCCAGATACATACATCGGGATTGCGTTCTTTTGTGCCACCGAAGAAAGCAGTTACCAAATCGCCATTGTCGAGTTCTACAATCGTAGAGGCATGACATTCGGGGAAAGGAGCCTTTTCGTATAGAAATTCATTTTGAATAACAGCGGGATGAATAGCTGGTATTTCTACTGCATAATGATATTTTCCCGATCCTATTTGCTGTATGCTGCCATCAGGGAAATGGACTTCTGCTGTGGTATTGCACGGGATGGTGATGTCCCACTCTACATGAGTCAGTGTCTTTTTCCAACGGCTTTCTATTTTGCCATACAATGAACGATAAGAGGCGTTTACCCAGAATAAGTTCTGGATGCTGAAATCAGGTTTTAATATAATGTGTTTGAATCCTGTCTTTTCACGGTCACTACGTATCCCAGCTGCGTTTTCATAACACCATGGCAGTAAGTCGCCTAGCAGCATAACATGATTTCCGCTATTCATTGCTGGGTTAGCGGTATTGCCATTCCATAATTCCCATATTGTAGTAGCTCCTTGCTGAGCCATATATCCCCAGGAAGGGTAGGTTTTGTTTGATGCAAGTAAGAATGCTACATCGGAAAAACCTCTTCGGGAGAGTTCACGCAAGAGCCATTGTACTCCAATGACTCCGCAACCTATATGACCTCCGTTTCGGAGAATGGTATTGGCTATGATTTGGCCTGTAACATCTTTCTGGCAATCTTCTGGTACGATATCGAATGCCAAAGGCAACAGATTGGCTGTGACAGTATTATTACTGTAGCGGATGCTATCCGGATAGAGTGGGTTACCGGGTTTTTGTGAAGTCCCGCGTTCGATGTGCAGATATTTTTTATTGAAAGCATCTTTCATTTCTTTGGCCCATGCTTGCCATTGGTTTCTATCCTCTTCAAGATTCTGGAGGGATGCAAAACGGCTCATCATATCAAGAAGCTTAATGTAATATGCTGTAGATATCAGGGTTCCGTCGGTTATACGTGCAGAATCTTTGCTGTGAATCAGTTCCAGAGATTCTGGTGGAACACACCAGTCACCGTATCTGTCTTTGGTAATTAATCCGTCTTTTAGATATTCTTTATGGAGATGTAACATCCACTTGCGAATGTAAGGATAACAGCGTTCTATGGGTTCGAGGTTTCCAAACTGTGTATACAGCATGTCGCAGGCAAAAGGCAAAGCTGCCGGCCATGTAACATTGTCGCTGTAGTACATCCAGAAGGCTGGGGCCACATCGGGAATGCAGCCATCTTCGCGTTGGGCCTCACAGATGTCGCGTGTCCATTTACTATATAATGTGCTGTTATCGAATAAAAAGCTTTCTCCCCAGCAGCCCATTGTACGGTCGCCGAGCCAAGGTTGACGTTCGTCACGCTGCGGACAGTCTACTGGCATACCTTTATAATTATCAAGTATTCCCCACCATGCATTTTGGTGAATGCGGTTTAATGTGGTATCAGAACATTCGAATGTTCCGATTGGTTCCAGGTTATCACTGACAACTTCTCCCATGAAATCAGACAGTTTAGCATTTTTATATCCACTGATTTCTACAAAACGGAATCCGTGATAAACAAATCGTGGAGCCCATGTCGCCCCATTCTCTTTTCCGTTACATATATAAAAGTCGGTAGATTCCGCATGTCGGAAATTATCCCGGTACAGTTCGCCGTTAGCGGAGAGTGTTTCAGAAAAACGCAGTCGGATTGTATCGCCCGCATTTCCCTTTATTTTCATACGAATCCATCCGGCGATGTTTTGTCCTAAATCGAGTATGTATTTATCTCCTAGAGGAGAGATTTTGATGGGCTTAATTGTTTGTACGATAGTCATTGGGGGAGTCATTTGAGAGCGGGGAGTACCTCCTGGCATACCTACTCGTTCGGCTTCGAGCCACTGACTGTCATCGTAACCGGGTTTTGTCCAGTCGCCTAATTCATAGCGTGCATCGTAAATTTCTCCATCATATTCGTTATTGCTGCGTATGGGACCATTGGCTGTAATGCGCCAGCTGGTATCAGTTGCAATTGTTTCTTTGCTGCCATCAGTATATTCTATAAGCAGGTTGAGGCGTAGTTTGGGATAACCGAAATTGACAATCTTATATGATTTGTATTTTTGTTGCATGGTGTAATAACGTCCATTGCCTAATGTAACTCCTATGGCGTTATTGGTTGTCAGCAGGGAAGTAACATCGAATGTATTATATAACACCGTTTTCCGATAGTCAGTGGGTGCAGGTGTCAAGACTTGATTGCCTATATGCTGACCATTGATAAAAAGTTCGTAGAGTCCGAGTCCGCAAATAAATACAGTAGCTCTCTTTATCGGTTTACTGATGGAAAACTCTTTGCGTAAATAGCGTGCGCTGAGGCGGCTGTGGGCTGTTTCTTTTTCCCATGGGAAAACTTTGTCCAGTCCTATCCACCGGCCTTTCCATTTTACTTCCCCTAGTAATCCGATGCTCCATGTTGCAGGCTGGCTCCATTCACTTTCTCCTACAGTAGTGTAACTCTTTACTTTCCAGTAGCATAAATCATTGCTCTTTAATGGTTTTCCTGCATACTGAATCCACTGAGAATGGGATGACTGAACTTTTCCTGAATCCCATATGTCGCCTTTGTCTTGTGCCAGGAGCTCGGGCGAAGAAGCTACCAGAATATGATAGGCTGTTTGCATCACATTTTGTTTGTCCGATTCCAGTTGCCATCCTAGGCGTGGACTGGCAGTATCAATTCCCATCGGATTGCTAAGCTGTTCTGTCTTTAATTGGGTGACTGATACATTTTCGGCAAGCATGATAGCCGGAATAAGACAGCAAGTGAGCAGCAGTGTCTTGATGAAATAAGTAGTTTTCATAATACGGTTTTATTGTGTTTTTGGATTGTTTGTATTTTCAAAGCTTTAAATATAATGAAAATCTGCATGTTTCTTTCATTTTTTGTGTATAAAAAAGAAGAAAAATGTTGTATAACGGAAGATTATCACTATCTTTGCACCCGCAAATCAATTTAGTATATTAAAAAATAGTCAAAATTATGTATTTAGACGCAGCTAAAAAACAAGAAATCTTTGAAAAGTACGGAAAGTCTAACACTGATACTGGCTCACCTGAAGCACAGATTGCATTGTTTTCATACCGTATTTCTCACCTGACTGAGCACATGAAGCTCAACAGAAAAGATTATAGCACTGAAAGAGCTCTGACAACACTGGTAGGTAAGCGTCGTTCTTTGCTGACTTACTTGAAGAACCGCGATATCGAAAGATACCGTGCTATTGTTAAGGAACTCGGTCTGCGTAAGTAATTCATTACTTGCTGCAACAAAACACAAATCGAGCCGCCTCTTCGAAAGAAGGACGGCTCGATTTGTGTTTTGTTGTTAAAGAAAAAATTAACCGAGCTTTTATTGATGAACCAATTTTTACCTTGCTAACCTTCTTGTAAATTTGTTGAATTATTTAAACTCATTGATTCCTATAGAATTACATTTTTTATATCCCAAATTGTATACAAAAAAGAATAAATAGTTCACTTTATAAAAAATGTGGTAGCTTAAATTTGTTTGCAAAAACGAAAAGAACTTAAAATCTTATAGCTTATTGATTTTAATATATCTCAATTATTGAGGAGAAATATTTTCCATATTTATATTATATCAATTTGTTATAGTGGTTTTATCCAATTGATTTTGTTGAACTAAAATAATACTATCATGAAAAAGGAAGTGAAAAGAAGCTGGCTATTTTTTTTATGGGTGTTATGTTTTATGATACCGATAGAGGCTCTAGCCCAGCGTATTACTGTGGAAGGAATCGTAACAGACTCAAACGGTGAACCTATTATTGGTGCTACTGTCATTGAAAAGGGCAATAAAACAAATGGTGTAGTTACGGATCTGGATGGAAAGTTTTCTATTACGGTTTCTGAGAAGAAAAAGGTACTTGTTATTACCTATATTGGAATGAAACCTCAAGAAGTTGTATCTCAGCCTGGTAAACTTTTGAAGGTTAAGATGGAGGATGAATCTCAGTTGCTTGATGAGGTAGTGGTTGTTTCCGTTGGTTATGGTAATGCTCGTAAACGTGATTTGACGGGAGCTATATCTTCTGTAGGTGAAAATACATTGAAGAATATTCCTGTGACTTCTGCTTCAAGTGCACTTACAGGTCGTTTGGCTGGTGTTAGCGTAATTACCTCCGAAGGTTCTCCTGATGCTTCTGTCAGTATTCGTGTACGTGGTGGTGGTTCTATTACTCAAAGTAATGAGCCGCTCTTTATAGTAGATGGATTTGAAGTTAGTGGTATTGATGATATACCACCTACAGATATTGAAAGTATTGATGTATTAAAGGATGCTTCCTCTACGGCAATTTATGGTGCGAAAGGTGCTAATGGAGTTATTTTGGTAACAACTAAGAGTGGACGTACTGGACGTACAGAAGTTTCGTTTAACGCTTCGGTTGGCTTTAGCCGGATGTATAATCAGACGGAAGTGCTTTCTCCTTATGAATATGTGTATTTACAGCGTGAATTGGATTCTTCTGATAATGCAGGTTTCTTTGACAAATTTGGTCGTTGGGAGGATATTAATAATTATAAGGCTCGTGTTGGAACGAATTGGCAGGATATGTTATTCGGAAATACAGGTATTAAGCAGAATTACAATTTGAATATCAGTGGAGGTAGTAAAGATTTGATCTATAGTCTAAGCTATACGCATGATGATGAAAGCTATATAATGTCTGTTTCTAATTTTAAACGTGATAATTTGAATTTAAAGTTGACTAAAAAGTTTGGAGATAAATTACGCTTAGACTTTAATGCAAAAATGACCAATAGGGTGGTTGATGGCCCAAGTGTATCTAGCGGCTCAAAACTTCGTGATGCGATTAAATATCCTAATATCGGAACATTGACAGACCTCTCGGATGAGGATTTGGCTGGTGATGATGAAATACTGATAGAAAATATTAGTAACTTGAATGATCCGATGTTTAATATTACAAATGAGTATAAAAAACAGACTAAGTTTAACAATAACTATAATGTAGCTTTAATTTGGAATATTATCAAAGGTTTGGAGTGGCGTGCAGAAGGTACATATGGTTATTCTTATGATCGTACGGATAATATTTGGTTAGCAAATACAGGTGAAGCTAATAGTAAGGCAGGACAGCCTGTTGCTCGACGTCAGTATTGGAATGGAAATAACTGGACATTACGTACTGTATTGAATTATAAATTTGATATTCAGAAGAAACATAGATTTGATATTATGGCAGGTTGGGAAGCTAAACATTCTCAACGTGATGAAATGGAAATAAATGCAGATTATTATCCTGCAGATTATACAGTAGATAATATTCTAGCAATGTGGAATAACGGTACTTCTGAACCGACTTATACTACTATTGAGGAACCTAGTCGTAGCATGTCTTATTTTGGACGTTTAAATTACATTTTTAATGACCGCTATTATTTGACTTTTACATTACGTTCGGATGGTACAAATGTTTTTGCTCCAGGTAATAAATGGGGAATTTTTCCTGCTGGTTCGTTAGCATGGCGAATTAGTGACGAGAAGTTTATGGATTCTGTTCGGAACTGGTTTAATAACTTAAAATTGCGTGCTAGTTATGGTAAGTCTGGTAATGCTCGTGTAGGATCTTATTGGCGTCAGACTTATAGCCCTGTAACTAATACAAAGAATCTTTATTATCAGAATGAAATAGGACAAAGCAGCTTGCAGCCATCAACTCGTTTGCGTAACGAAAATTTAACCTGGGAGTCAAAGTATTCTACCAATCTTGGATTGGATATGACTTTTTGGAATAGATTAAATGTTACTTTCGATTTTTATAATGATGTAACAAAGGATTTGATCATGGAGATACAGCTGCCTTCTGTTTCTGGTTATCGAACTCAATATCAGAATTTAGGACAGACTACAAACCGTGGTGTCGAACTTTCATTGAATGCCAATTTAATAAATAAGAAAGATTTCTTTTTAGATTTTAATTTTAATATAGCTTTCAATAAAAATAGAGTAGATGCGCTTTATGGCTCAGAGGATACTGAAATGATTATTAATGGTGATAAAGTAGAAGTTGGTAGTGATAATTATCGTGTATTTGTTGGGCAGGAAGTTGGTTTGATGTATGGCTATGTTTGTGACGGTATGTATACTTTTGATGATTTTAATTTTGACGAAACAACTCAGCGTTGGGTTTTAAAAGAAGGAGTGCCCGATGTGACAGAAGAGCTGTTAACTAATAGTGGTCAGTATTTTGGTCCAGGTCATTTGAAATTAAAAGACTTAAATGGAGATGGGCATCTTGATGCAGATAACGATCGTCAGGTAATAGGTCATGCATTACCTAAACATACTGGAGGTTTTGGTATTTCAGCAGGATGGAAGGGATTTGACCTCACTGCTTTATTTAACTGGTCTTATGGAAATGATGTGTTCAATGCTAATAAAATAGATTACACCTCGTTTGTTGGTTCAAAACGTTATCAAAATATGAGTTCGGAAATGAGTCTGGCAAATCGTTTTACTACAATTGATCCGGAAACTGGATATAATATCTATTATGGTGCACATGCAGATCCTGTTCGTTTACAAGAACTTAATGCAAATGCTACAATCTGGCATCCTTTGATGAATAACTCGATTATGACAGATTGGGCAATAGAAGATGGTTCCTTCTTGCGTCTAGGAACATTAACACTTGGTTATACGCTTCCTCAAAATTTAACTCGAAAGTTTGGAGTACGTAATTTACGATTGTATGCTACAGGTAGTAATTTGTTGTGTATTACAGGATACAGTGGACAAGATCCGGAAGTGAATACAAGTTCTAATAAGATGGTTATGGGATTTGATTATTCAGCTTATCCCAAATCACGTTCTTATATAGTAGGAGTAAATGTAACATTTTAAATAAAATAGAATAATGAAAAAATATAAATCAATAATATTACTATTTGGATGCCTGTGTATGGCTTCATGTAGTGATTTCCTAGATACGGAATCTTTGTCGGAACAGACAGGAGAGGTTATTTATGAGAATGAGGGTATGACACGGTCAGCTATAATGGGTATTTATTCTCAACTGTGTGATACTTATGTGTACGGACAAAAAATGTCTGTCAATTGGCAAGGTGTCTCTGATATAGAATTGGCTAGTGGCTATCAAAATGATCCTTCTACTGCAGGGGCAGATAATGGTATTGCTAATTATTGGTGTAATTGGTATTTGGAAAATACAAAATGGGAAGGTATTTTTAAAATGGCAGAATTAGCAAGTACTACAGTTGATGGTTTACGTAAATCTACTAAGTTATCTGAATCTAAGACTTTACAGGGATATTTAGGTGAGGCCTTGGTGCTGCGTTCATTAGCTTATTTTGAATTGGTACGTCGCTATGGAGATGTTCCTTATAAAGAAGGTATGTCTAATTCTGATCTTTCGAATGTGTATATGGGAAAGACTGATCGTGACAGTATCTATTCTTGTATAATAAAAGATATGAAAGAAGCGATAAACTATTTGCCTTGGATGGGAACTTCAGATTATAATAGTGAGCGTGTAACTAAAGGTTTTGCAAAAGGTTTATTGGCACGTATTGCTTTGTTTGCAGGTGGTTGGTCTGTACGTGATGGAAATGCTTTTGATGATACGAATGTAGAACATTATCCTAATATTGAAGGTAATCCTGGGATGGAAGAAACAAACGGTTTTTATGTAGGACGTCCTAAAAACTGGCGTGATTATTATGAAATTGCTGAGCAGCAATGTGCAGAGCTGATTGCAGATCCAGAGAATCCTCATGCACTGGACCCCGATTATGGAGATATATGGAAAACAGTTTGTGGGTTAGGTTATAATGCATATAACGAGAACTTATTTGAAGTTGCTAATGGTGTTGGATATAGTGGGGATATAGGAACATTGATGGGACGTGCCATGGATGGAAATATAGGTTATGGACAACGTGGATTCGGTGGTACTTATGTAAGTACGAATGCTTATTATTTCTATTCATTCGATAGAGCTGATAAGCGTCGTGACTATGCATGTTATTGGCCTACTTATAAAAAAGATTCGGATGTGGATGGTGGAAACCGTGAAATAATGAATAATGATATAATGAATGTGCGTTTAGGTAAATGGAGTTTTTGGTGGACTTCTGACACTTACCGCAGTATTGCAGCTACTGCAACTAGTCGAACTCCGACCGGTATAAATTGGATTATTATGCGCTATTCTGATGTGCTGTTAATGTTTGCGGAAGCTGGTTATGCATTGAATGGTAGTGCCGATATGATAAACTCAGTAGCCGGAATCAGTCCTCGTCAGGCTTTGGAAGCTGTACGTCAACGTGCATTTGGAGCTGATTCTCCACAAGTTTCATCATATGATTCAGATTTCTTTGAGGCTATAGTTAATGAACGTGCTTGGGAATTTGGAGGTGAAGGTATCCGTAAATTAGATTTAGTACGCTGGGGATTATTGGATAGTAAAATCGAAGATATGAAGAAGGCTATGCTATATATGATGGATGGTACAAAGACCGTGCAGATTTTTGATAAAACTTATAATCCAAGCGATTTTCCGCAAGTATTATATTATACTTATGAAGGAAGCAATTTAAATGGTGAGTTTATTGACTGGTCTTCTGTTAATTTCTATATGAATCGAAATGCCAATCCGAATCCTAAGATTTATCGAGAAATACGGTGGTTCCCCGGAAACTATTGGGAACGCGAAGATGAGAGTGCAGCAAAAACTTTAATTCAGAACTCAGCTAAAGTGTGTGCTTGTGCATCTGGATTACGTGCATCCTATGATTATACAGGATTATTACAAGAACTACAATGGGGAGCACAGATTCAAGATTATATTTTAAAGAATATAAGCCAGATGGGAAATGGCAAATGTAATTATCGCCATCTTTATCCTATTTATTATGAAGATGTTTATAAATCGAATGGATATTTGTCCAATTCGTATGGATATTGATACTTGTTTTATTAAAATTGAGAATTATGAAACTAAATAGGTTATTGATTTTATTGGGTCTGCTCAATCTTTTGATTGTTTCTTGTGAAGACCCTAATAACTGGGGATATGACCCAAATTATGATAATATGTATCGTCCTATTCATTTTGATATAGTGGAGGAAAGGCCTACATCTGTAATTGTTAGTTTTACAGGGGTTATAGATGCTACCAAATATGTATTTGAATTTAGTGAGGGAGACAGCCTTCTTTTTAATAATATTGTACGTACTGAAACGGCATTAGTTGATACACTGACCGCTTATAAAGAGGAAAGTACAGTAACAGCTACCGAATATCGTTTATTATTTGAAGATCTTCATGGCACTAGCCGTTATTCAATTAGAGTGAAAGGTGTGGATGATCTTACTGGTAAAGAGTCTGGATGGACAGCTCTTTGCTTTGATACACCTGCTGAGCAAATCTTTACTAAGGTTGTTCCAGGAATTACTAGTGCTACATTGCAGTGGGATATTGAAAAGGAAGCAACAAATATTAAGTATGGCCAATTAATACAAAATGATGAACCTGAGCTTGATACGGATACTCTTTGGATTGAAGATCATCAATTGACAGATACCGAATTACAGAATGGGCAATTAGTTATCTCTGATTTGCAAATTGGAACTAATTATATTGCTCAAATATTAAATGATGGAATCTTACGAGGCACGTATACTTTCCGAACTTTAGGCTCATCTACTTCAACCTTGATTAATGTCACTCCTCAAGATGATATTAATATAGTTTTAGCTAACGTTGCTGGTACAGTTGAAGCACCTGTAGATGTGACTCTTGCTTTTGAGGGAGGGTTGGTTTACAAGGCTGATGAAATAATTATTCCTGAAGGAATCAAGAATATTTATTTATCAGGTAATATTGTGAATGGAATAAATCCTGTTTTGGAAATGAGTAAGTTTACTTTCTCTGCTCCAATGGGTAACTTCTATGTTCAGTATATGGATGTATTAAGTAATGGAGGATCACAATTCCTTATCGAAATAGGTAATGGTAATTGCTTTACGAATATCAGTTTTACTGGATGTACAGTTCGTGAAGTTCCTCGTAGCATTATTCGAATGAATTCTAATGACGCAATGGCTGAAAGTATAAATATTGATAATTGTATATTAAAGAATATTGGTTTAAGTGGATATGGTTTATTGAATATAGGGAAAGCTGGAACGTTAAATTCCATTTCTATAACAGACTGTACATTATGGGAAATCGGCGATCAGATTATTGACCTGCGTGTAGCTTTATCTGAATTTGAGTTCTCTAACTGTACCTTCTATAATAATGAAACAGGTATTCCTAAGATGTTCCGTTTAGATAAGCAACCTAAGATGATTACTATCACTAATTGTATTTTCTCTGGTCCTAATGGAGGAAGTAAAGTTAATTCAGGTAATAGTGATTATTCCGGTTGGCTAAGTTATGCTGGTTGTTATGTGACATCTGATATGGTAATTGATAGTAGAGAATTTAATGATGCCATTAGTTTGGAATACACAAGCGATGATCTGTTTATCGATCCTACCAATGGTGATTTCCGTTTTAAACCAGAACTGAAATTTGACGGTGAAGGTGTTGCTGGAGATCCGCGTTGGTGGGCTAATTAAACCTTCTAGTTACCTAATTTGAGTTCTTCTTAAATTAGGTAACTAAAAACTCCCTTATATTTGATTGTATATTATCATTAATAATCAAATATAAGGGAGTTTCTTTTTTTATTATCTATTTTATTCCGGATACTGAAGTTGTGCTTCGGTAATATTCTCTAATACTTCGTGAAGATATTTTGCTGCTTCCCAGCGGGCCATCGGAAGATTCATCAGCAGATAGTTGCCACAATCTTTTGCACTGGCTCCGGGTACATCACCTTCATAACCGGCAATGAAGCGGAAGGTTTCCTGCATCAATGGAAGGATATCTTTCGATTCAAGATCACCTTTTACAACCAGATAGTTGCCGGTAAGGCAACCCATCGGGCCCCAGTAGATAATTTTGTCGGCCCATACAGGATGATTGCGCAGGAAAGTTGCAGCCAGATGTTCCATGGTGTGAATGGCCGATGGACTGAGGCAAGGCTCACGGTTCGGTTCCTTCATACGGATATCGAATGTTGTTACGATTTCGTTTCCTACCGTATCTTTGCGTGATACATAAATACCGCGTAACAGACGGATATGATCGACAGTAAAACTTGGTATTTTCTTCATAATCTTCTTGTCTTTTATTATAATTTGTTTGGCAAAGCCTTTAAGAATGTTTCAGTAACATGGAATGAACGGTCGGCCATTTCTCCCCAGAAATTCTGGTACTGTTCGAAATGTTTGTCTGCTCCCGGAGTGTCACTGATTATGCGGAAGCTGATGAAAGGTACTTTGTACAGGTAGCAAACTTGGGCAATCGCAGCGGATTCCATGTCTACTGCAAGACCTTCGGGGAAGTTTCCCTTGATTGTTTCCAGTTCACTGCGATCTGTAATGAACTTATCACCGCTACAGATTAGTCCACCGTGGATGGCAGTTTCTGTATCGAGCGACAAAGCACAGTTGTAAAGTGTCTCATTACCGTCGAAAAAAGTCGGAAGTCCTTGAATTTGTCCGTAAGCATTTCCTTCGCCACACCATACATCGTGATACACAATCTGTCGGCTTGCTACTACATCCATGACTTTAAGGCAAGAATCAATGCCTCCGGCTACTCCTGTACTGATAATGCAGTCGGGTTCAAAATTGCGGATAAGCTCTACAGCTCCGGCGGCAGCATTTACTTTACCGATACCGCATTGCATCAGTATGATTGTATTGTTCTTGATTGTTCCTTCAATGTAGTTAAAGGGACCTTTGGTACATTCTGTCTTGTCTCTCAGTTGGTTTGCCAGTTGCTTCTGCTCTGAAGACATGGCGGTTATGATTCCTATTTTCATATTATTTTTATGATTTTCGATGGCAAAGTTACTATTTTTCATGGACTATTGTGTTATCTTTGCTGCCTGAAAACATTAATTAATAAACTATTTCTGTATGAATCAATTAAAGAAACTTGTCCCTGATATTGTGGCGATTGTACTCTTTGCAATTATATCAGTCGCCTATTTCTTTCCGGCTATTACCGAGGGACGTATCCTGGCACAACATGATGCTGTAGCAGGTATCGGAGCGGGAAGAGAACATCAGGAATACTATGAAAAGCATGGTAAGGCTACCCGATGGACAAACTCATTGTTTAGCGGTATGCCGACTTATCAGCTGGCTCCGGGATATGAGTCGAGTCGTACATTGAACTTTGTTCAGGAAATCTACCGGCTGTTTCTTCCTACCTATGCCGGATATATTTTTATCATGCTGCTAGGTTTTTACATCCTGCTTCGTGCATTCAATTTTAAAGTCTGGCTATCTGCTCTGGGAGCTATTATCTGGGCTTTTTCTTCTTATTTCTTTATTATTATTGCTGCCGGACATATCTGGAAGTTTGTAACGCTTGCTTATATACCGCCTACTATCGCAGGTATGGTTTTGATATATAGAGGAAAATATTTGTGGGGTGGTTTGCTGACTGCATTGTTTGTTGCTTTACAAATCGTGTCAAACCATGTGCAGATGACTTACTATTTCCTTTTTGTCATGCTGTTCATTGCAATAGCCTATGGTGTTTCGGCATGGAAGGAGAAACGTTTTCCGCAATTCTTGAAATCGACTGGAGTATTGGTTGTTGCCGGAATATTGGGAATATGTGTGAATCTGTCGAATATATATCATACATATCAGTACAGTAAGGAAAGTATGCGCGGAAAGAGTGAACTGGTAAAAGAATACTCTGCCAATCAGACCGGAAGTGGACTGGAGCGTGATTATATTACTCAGTGGAGCTATGGTATAGGAGAAACTTTTTCATTGCTTGTTCCTAATGTAAAGGGTGGGGCATCTGTTCCTCTTTCACAGAATGAAACGGCTATGAAGAAAGCAGATCCAACATACATGGGACTGTACAGTCAGATAGGGCAGTACTGGGGTGAACAGCCTGGAACTTCGGGACCGGTATATGTGGGAGCTTTCGTAATGTTTCTGTTTATTTTGGGCTGCTTTATAGTAAAAGGTCCGATGAAATGGGCTTTGCTGGGCGGTACACTGTTCTCTATTTTACTGTCGTGGGGAAAGAATTTCATGGGACTGACCGATTTCTTTATCGATTATATCCCGATGTACAATAAGTTCCGTGCTGTATCATCTATTCTTGTAATAGCAGAATTTACCATTCCGTTGTTGGCTGTCATGGCATTGAAGGAAGTGATTGAACATCCTTCTGTATTAAAAGAAAAAGCAAAAGCTTTTTATATCAGTCTGGGACTGACAGGCGGACTGGCCTTGTTGTTTGCTGTTGCTCCGCGTGTATTCTTCCCGTCGTATGTTTCGAGCATGGAAATGAGTGCTTTGCAAAACGCTATTCCGGCAGAACAGCTTGCTCCGATTCTGATGAACCTGGAAGATATGCGTGTAGCTATCTTTACGTCGGATGCTTGGAGAAGTTTTGTTATCATATTGATTGGTGTGGCATTACTTTGGGCTTATTGTGCCGGAAAACTGAAAGCCGGGTTGCTTGTCTCTACGCTGACTATATTGTGTCTGGTAGATATGTGGAGCGTGAATAAGCGTTATTTGTACGACGAACAGTTTGTGGCTAAAGGAACAGAGATGCAGCCTTTCTTGCAACCTTCGGAAACGGATAAGAAGATTCTGGAAGACAAGACACTCGATTATCGTGTGCTGAATCTGGCTAGCAATACATTTAATGAAAACCAGACTTCGTACTGGCATAAGAGTATCGGAGGTTATCACGCAGCCAAGTTGCGCCGTTATCAGGAAATGATAGAAGAGCATATCCAGGGTGAAATGACTGCCTTGTTTAAAGAACTTCCGGCAGCAGGTGGAGATATGACAAAGGTAGATCCCGTTCATTTCCCTGTGCTGAACATGCTGAATACCCGTTACTTTATTTTCCCGCTTCAGGGTGGTTCTACAGCTCCTATATTCAATCCGTATGCCTTGGGTAACGCTTGGTTTGTAGATAAGGTTCAGTATGTGAACAATGCCAACGAAGAAATAGAGGCTATTCATCAGATTGATCCTGCCAAAGTGGCTGTAGTAGACAAACGCTTTGCCGAAGCTGTAAAAGATTCGGGAGCAGGAAAAGACAGCTTGAGTACAGTTGTTCTGAAAAGTTATGAACCGAATGAACTGGTTTATGAAGTTAACTCTCAGAAGGGTGGAGTAGTAGTATTTTCTGAAATCTATTATCCGGGTTGGGAATCTTACATAGACGATAAGGAAACAGTTCACGGACGTGCCGACTATATTCTTCGTGCAATGAATGTTCCGGCCGGTAAACATACAGTACGTTTTGTTTTCGATCCGAAATCATTGCATGTTACCGAAACTGTTGCTTTTGTTGCTTTGGGAATATTGGCTGTTGTAGCAGTTATTGCTGTTGTCTTGCAACTTCGTAAGCGAAGAAAAGAATAAGTATGACACCTCTTGTCTGATATAAATGTTTGTCAGACTAACATAAGATATGCCCTTTACTTTTTATACTATTGAGTTTGTATAAAGAAGTAAAGGGCATATTATTTTCTCTCGAAGAGCTCTCTGAAAACTCTTCCTTTTCTTCTGAAAAATATTTGTACGAAAAATAAAAAAATATCAGCATGTTTGGAGGAAAACATGTTGATATTTTCTTGTTATTATGCTGATGAATTTTCTCTTGTAGTAATTCTTTTATTTTGAGAGAATTACAGAATATATAACTGTTTCATCAACGTGGTAGCCCAATGGTATTCTTTTGCCAGCCATAGTTCATCGGTTTCGCTATGAGGAGTCTGTTTGATATCATTCAACATTTGGATGTATTGATTGACTTCGGCAACGGCATCTTTCTGTTTATTGTCGCGCAACAATAAGAGAATCTTCTGTTTTGAGATATTCACATTAGAAAACTCACTCAGTGATTCGGCTTTCTTCAGCATTTCCCAACTTTTCAGGTTGCTTTCTGCACTGTTATCTTGTTTCATGATACACTTTGCCATGACTACATAGTCATCGGATGAAGCCATCTTGTTATTTATATTTTTCTGGGCTAACTTCATGGCCTGTATATAATCCCGATTGTATTCCATCATGGCTGCAGAGAAGCTGATCAATCCGCTTGTACGTTTCAGGTAGATAGGATCTTTCCCCGTTTCCTTTAGTGGGTATTTTTTCTGCAATCTGGTAAGTCTTTCTTCCAGACTGCTATATATACCGTATTTTTCCAATACGCTTTTATCCTTTATTTCCAGATAATATTGCAGGATTTTATTCTGTGCTGAAATCAGTGCGGAAGGATCTTTTTTCATGAATTGCATAAACTGGACAGCAACGTCATCGGCCTCCTTTTCCTGTTGTTTGGAATAATCCAGTCCCATGCGGTTGTATATATCATAATTGACAAGTGTCTGTACAATGGCATTGGTTGTAAAGATAGCTCCTGGTACATAGTTTTCATATTTGTTGTAAAGCGCAGCTTCGATGGCCAGGCCTGCAACATCGGCTACACCGCCCCAGAAGGCAGCCCGATTGGCGCGGTTGATATTTTTGTTGACGGTTATTACAGCATGGTCGAGAACATAATGTGCTGTTTCTCTGGCAAGCATGCCAAATAATTCATCTTCCGTATCGAGCAGTGTAAGCAATCCGCTTGAAACCAGCATACAATTATTGCTTAGCATCAAGATATCTGGATTGGGAGATTTTAGTATACGTATATAAGGCATTCCATATCGTTCGGCTATGAATTCTTTGGGAATCATACTCAACATGATACAGTGTACGTAGTCTTCCATGGCAGCGTCCTCATAAATCATTCCTGCTTTTTCCAGCTCGTCGAGATAGGTGTTGGCTTCATTTTCCATTTCTTTTCTCATGGTTTCCTGAAGTCCTTTGGTTTCGTAATACTGTACCAGTCTGGAGTTGATTTGTGCGGCCAGCCAGAACGTGTTCGGATCGGTAGGAGTAAACTCCAGCTTATACATATCGTTGAGGCCGACACCTTGTTGTTGTCCGTTGACAATCAAAACTGCTTGCCGGTAATTGGGGTCGCTTGGTTGGTATTGTGTCAGTTTTACAAAGCGCTGGAGAGTAAAAGGAGTGCCGGCTTTTATCTCTCTGATATCTTCTTTCACTACTCCTTTGATGTTGATAGTCGGACTAAGGCTAGTGATATTTTTCTGCGCGGATAGTTCTGTACATATAGTACATAAAAAGAACAAAATTAGGACAAGTTGTTTCATTATTGCGATAAGTTTATAGTTTCTGTATCGCAATGTAGTGTTTTTTACTGGACCATCAAAAGAAACATCGTTATTATTTGTGAAGTATCAGTCGCAATGCAAACCATAGATGTCTCATGACAGTTGATACATATCCGTAGTGTTTGCACATAATGCGAAAGCGTTCTTTCAGCGATGCCTTGTGGTTGCGTGTGGTCATCCCTTCGTTCAGGTAGTCTATTAAAGTAAGGTGAGTATTATGAAGTATCTTACTTTGTTTCATGATACGGATGCACCAGTCGAAGTCGGCAGAGAAACGATAGTGCAAATCGTATTTCACTGCGCGGTCACGACGGGCAAAGAAGGCTTGATGACAGACCAGCATACCTTCACGGAAACTTTTCCATGTAAGTTGTTCAGGAGCAGAAAGTCTCCGCATCCGTAAGAAATGTCCTTCTTCATCCACGATGGCTGTTTCTCCGTATATTACGTCCGGCAGTTCGTTAAGTCCTGCCAGTGAATGCACCATCAACTGTAAGGTATCATCTTCATGCAGTTCGTCGCCGGCATTCAGAAAACATACATAATCTCCCGTGGCTAAGGCTATGCCTTTGTTCATGGCATCATATAATCCTTTATCGCGTTCGCTTACAACTGTATGGATATGTTCCTTGTATCGACCGACTATTTCCATTGTCTTGTCGGTCGATTTGCCGTCTACGATGATATATTCTACATTTTTATAAGTCTGGGTTATGACACTTTGAATAGTATCCTCCAGAACGTTTTCGGCATTATAGGTTACAGTAATAATGGAAAACTTCGGATGCAGATGTGTGATATTATGCATTTTCCCCTGTAATATGGTTGTAAATCTTGATATATTTCATGGCGACAATCTGTTCTGAATATGTATCTACAGCCTTTCGCCGTGCCTCTTCGCTGAGGCTTGCATAATCTCCTTCATTCAGCGACCAGCATATACCATTGGCGAGGTCTTCTGATGATTTGTATTGGGCTACATAGCCGTTGTGCAGGTGGTCAATCATTTGCGGAATGCCGCCAATGTTAAATCCTACACATGGAATGCCGCACGACATTGCTTCTACAATCGTGTTAGGCAGATTTTCCTGTAGCGAAGGTGTTACGAACAAATCGACAGCATTGTAAATGTTTACCAGTTCTTTTTCGTTTCCTACATAACTCAGGCAATAGATGGGGAAGGGAAAAAGATCGGCATATTGTTGTGACTCTTTTCCGACGACTACCACTCCCAGTGAACTGCAGAAATCAGGATGCTGTTGCTGGATCAGCTTGCATGCTTCTACTAGATAATCTATACCTTTCTTCGGGTCGGTTATTTTCATCGAGCTGAACAAAAGCAGTTTTTTATCAGTCGGTAAATTCAGGTTCTTACGTACCTGTGTTTTGTTTAACGGACGGAAAAGGTTGGTATTAATGGGGTTAGGTATATTGGTAACCGAATGTCCCAAAGCCAGTACACTATGTCTGGCAAGTCCTTCGAGCCATTGGCTGCAAGCAACGAACGTTATATTGGCTTTTTTGTATAGTTTCTGTTTTTTCAGGAAAACCTGATATGAGAGATCGTGCTTGGAGCCTTTATAGAGCAATGGACAAGTATGACACTGAGTCTGATACTTTGTACAGTCTTGTGCATGGTGACAGATGCCCGTGATAGGCCACATATCGTGCATGGTCCATACGACTGGTTTTCCGGAATCAATGATTTTCTGTATATCTTTCAGCGAAAGCATTCCTTGGTTGATCCAATGTAAATGTATGACATCGGCTTGCTGGAATTCCGGCAATGAAGTGATATCTGTTCCCATGTTCGCAATATCAACAGCAAAAAGGTTGTGCTTTTTGAAATGGTTTGCTTTCCAGATAATTACACGTTCCCAAACAAACTGCCAGATATGTCTCCATGATTTTTTCAGTGGTACGACTGTAACCTGATCTGTCTGTTTGTCGCGCACCAGCATTTTGGCTTTTATACCTTTGCCTTTGAGTGCCTCCATTAAACGATTTGCCGCTATCGCTGCCCCTCCGATTCGCTCGGAAGTATTGATGATTAATACTCTCATTGCTTCCTGAATTTTGTGCAAAGGTAATTCATTTTATTTTTTTTCTTCCGAATCAGGCGCCAAAATCTCCCTTTAACGTGCGTTTGATACGTCGAATTGCTTTTGCCCAGAAACAATTTGTCCGGTGATAGTATCTTTCGAATACCTTTCGTGCTGTCTGGTTTTCTTCTGTCGGGGAAATAAGTGTTACAGGAAGAGGTTGTTGCCATAGAGTGGAGTCGTACAGACCACCTCCACCACAGTTTGTTCCACTTCCGTCGAATCCGGTATTTTGTATCAGTGATTTCCCTACATTCAATGATAAGATATCAGCAAGAAAAAGGCTGGCGTTCCAGCGGATAGCCCAAGAGTTATTTTTCCCTTCTATTTGCCGGCGTAGCATTCGGGTGAAAGGGTAATTGCCGTTAAAGTCGAAGTATCGTGTCAGGTTACGTGCTTCCAGTTGTGCAAGCAGTTCTTTGCCGTCAGGGTTGAAATGCTTCCATGCCCGGCTCCATGTTGCCCATCCCCAGCTGCCTGTCCACTTGATAAGGAAAGTATCGGGCAGTGATGTATCTTTTGTAAAGTCACATGCCTGAATATGTCCCACCCGCTGTTCGTCCTTATAAACCTCCAGTGCATCATTCATAAATTTCAGAAAATAGGGAGCTACTATCAGGTCGTCTTCCAGTACAATAACCCTTCCGAAGTGATTGACTTGTGTTGTTACCCCATCGATGATGTTGCGTGCGAGTCCCCAATTCGTTTCACGTTCGATAATGGTTATTGTTTTAAATCCGCTGATACTATGTATATATCGGCGTACCTCTTGTACAGCAGCATCACTTTCAGGGTTTTTGCTTTGGTCGGCATAGATAAATAAAGGGCTGTCTGCTGCTTCTTTGTTGCGTAGCAGAGAAGAAACAACCTGTCGGGTATGTTCCGGACGGTTGTAGACGAATAACAGAATAGGTGCGTATGTCATGGTTTAAAGATAACTGGCGTGAATTTGTTTGGTTTGCTTACGAACTTGAATTACAGCTTTACTCTGTTTGAGTAAACTGAAAACGGTAGAAGCATATCCTTTGGCATATTTGATATTTCCTTTTAAAAGGGCTATTGTAAGTTTCTTGATTCCTGCCAAAATACCGTAAGCAAATGCTTGTGTGAAGCGATAATTGATATTGGCATATTCTGAAAGCAGATAGACACGTTCCGCACGCAAGAAGCCTTCGAAAGAAACCTTGCGGAATTCTCTGTCGTGACAACCATATACGGTCGGAATATAGCCTATCTTATATTGATGGAAGTGCAGGCGGTTTACATAATCTTTATCTTCCCCGTAGTGGTAGAAGAGAGGAGAAAATCCTCCAGTCCGCTGTAAAGTGCTGACTGGAATAAACCAAAAAGCAGCATTGATGAACGGGCATGATATGGGCTCATGTCTGTGAGGAAGGTTATTGATGCTTGCGAGCTGAGCGTATGAAGCAAATCCTTTGTCGAGTTCTTCTCCGCTTCCGTTTAAATGTACGGGAGAAAGAATGCCAAACTCAGGATGCTTTACAGACTGTTCTGCCAGTGTCGCAAGCGTATCACTTCCTATCCATGCGTCTTGGTTCAGCAGAAAAACTGCATCATATCCTTCCTTTAATGCAAGTTGCATACCGATATTATTAGCCTTGCCGAATCCTAAATTGGCATGGTTTTCTATCAGTCTTACATGAGTATATTGGGTTTTAATAATCTCTACCGTCCGGTCATTCGAACAGTTGTCTATCACGATAATATCGGTAGGATGTGATGATGCTTTCAAGCTGCCTAAACATCGCTCTATCCATTTTTCAAAATTATATGAAACAATGATTGTCAGGATTTTCATCATGCTAGTCGTTTATCGTGATAAATTATTTGAATTTCATCCATAATGTGGTAAGACGGTCTTTTACTTTTTTCTTCAGACTGATATGAGGAATGCCTGTATATTTTCCTGCTTTTTCCCAGAAATCGGCTTCATTTGTTATTTCACTCTTTTCTCCTATCAATCTGTACAGGTAGTATAATCCCCGCTTTTTCTCATATGGCAAATGCCATACCGGATAGTTCTCATCACCGGGTTGCACGTTGTTGAAATGAGGAGTAGTCCACATACGTTTCACATATCGGTTTGCCGTTGTGTTTCGTATGCTCAAATGTTCGGCAAGTAAACTCAATATATGGGCTTCTTCATTCAGCTTGAACGGATGTTGTTTTCCGTATTCCAGATTGAATGCCCACAGTTGAGGATAAGCGATATTTATTTTGCTAATTATATCTTTGCGTAAGGCAACGAACTCCCCTCCATAATACGTGATAGAGCTTGTTGCCTCCTTGCCGTAGCACGACTGGTATACCTCTTCCATCTGGGGAAGTGTAATACCGTTGATGGAGTATACTCTGTCGGTAATGAACTCATAAAGTGCACTTCCATCTTTACGGACAGCGTCGAAGAGCGTATTCAAAGGTGTACGGCACAAGCAATCAGCATCACTGATGAGTAAAGTATCATTTTCTTGCATCCGGTCGTCCATGTACTTCAGAATATCGTACAAGTAAAACTGGTTCTGCCATGCCGGATACCAGTCTTTAGGTGGTTTGCATGTATAGGGTAATGTTACGACCTCTACATTCAGTTTATGGAAAAGCCGGATGAGATAGTCGGGCAACTCTTTCTGATTTAAATTGGTGAAGAAGATAAATTGGGCATCTGGATTATAATGCTTGAACGTTACGAAGAAAGGTACTTGTATCTGCATGTAAATGGAGTGTACAAGTGAGGAACTTCCTTTCTGTCCCAGTTGGGGGTAGAAACTGGCTTCTTCTTTCGATTCTTTGTAGAACCAGGTTGTTATATAGTTAACTGGTGTATGCATGGCTTTCAAGGTAAATATTGGTCAATCCATGTATTAATATCGTATTGCTGTCGTATCTGTTCGGGTATTTTGTCAACAGGACTTTTTACGAACTCTTTGAGAGATTCGGTTGAGTCTATCCCAAAAATAAATATATTTTTTGGATTATAGAAGTTGTATCGTCGGATATCTGCATTGTTTGTTATCAGCTTCTTATTATAAAACAAAGCTTCTAGCGGACGTCGGGTCAGACCAGTTTGATTGGATTGGTTAATATCTATCACGCAGCGTGACAGCGACAGTTGTTTCAGATATTCTGCATATGAAATTCCTTCTTTAGCAGTTTCGGGTATAATGAAGTTGCATGTTAATGCGTTTGTTTCCAGCAGCTCTTTTAATGCCTGTAATTCATGGATGCGGTTTTTAGCTAAGCCACAAAAAAAACAGTCGGAAGTTAGTTCTTCTGGTATATCTTCTGCCGGATATCTGAAATACTGGTTAGCGAATTTTATATTGTACCGTTCTGCATCTTTCGGATCAAATGTACTGAGTTCATATCCCAGCCGTTGTATTTTCTTTAAATCTTCTGATGGATTTTTGAACGTAGTATGGATCGGATTGCAATAATAAATATGGCATGTTACTCCGGATGGTATTAAAGAACGGATTGCCTTCAATACATTTACATTACATCCCTCATATATCAGAATGGCATCACCTGCTTTGGCCTGAAGCATCTGGTCCAGATATTCTTTCTGAAACCAGGTATATAGTATTTTCTTAGGCAAATGTATACGTCCGACAAGTAATGCTCTTGTCAGTTGCTTGAAGCGAGTTTTCGGGAAACTTAAAAAGTCGGGAAGATATACGATTCTCTTTTGCCTGTCGGGAGTGAGTCCGTCGAAGATAAATCGCGGAGCACTGACGATATACAGTTTACCTTTCATGATACTTTTTTCTTTAGCAAGTAATTGATACATTCATGCATGATTTCTGCATTGCTTAGTTTCATAATTCCCATGTAACAGATTGCAGCTACTAATATCTTAATGATAAAAGTCACAATGATATGTTCTCCAATCAATGAAGCTGCTATTCCTCCAATACAGCAGGCAATAATAGCTGGTAACATGAAAGGAAGCAAGTCGGACATGAGCATACGAAACTTAAGACCGATGAATCGATGGGCATATGTGCGCCAGACAAACAGCCATATGATATTGATACATACATAAACTATCACCATTGTTTGTATACTGCCTTTCATCATGATGATGCAGAGTACTGTTATCAACTGTAGAACTACTTGTGATATGATGTTCCACATATAGATGTTTGATTTCCCTTGACTGATAATAAGATTTGAAAACAGTGTGCTGATAGGGATGAAAGCTCCTCCTATGCATAATAGTTGCATCAGAGAAATACTGCCTGTCCATTTTTCTCCTACCGTGATAAGAATAAGTTCACGTGTAACCGTTGATAAGCCAAACATGGCAGGGAAAGCTATGAAAGCTACGAACCGGAGTATTTTCCGGAAAACCCGTAATTCTCGTTCCTGGTCGTCGCGCACCTTTACTAATATAGGTTGTGCCACACTGTTTAGCATGCCTGTGATAAACTGATGCCCTGTTGCATTCCATTTATTGGCCTGATTATAGTTTCCGACTGATTGCGAAGTAAAGAATTTACCTAGTACAACCGATAGGATGTTGTTGTTTATCTGATTGGCAATGTTAGTTATCAAAATTTTGCTGCTGAATGAAAAAAGAGGTTTCAGCGGACTGAAATCGATATGCAATGTTGGACGCCATGATGAAAAATGCCAGGAGCAGAGAGTTACAACTATCAGGTAAGTAAGGCTTTGAGTGGCGATACCCCAATAAGAAAACCCATAAAAGGCTAATGTGACTCCCAGACATCCTGATATGATGTGTGCGAGTATTCCTGATATGGCTTGCTGCCGTACTTTCAGATTGCGGAAGAGATATGCTCCTTGTACGGTTCCTAAGCTGGCTATCGGTATGGCGAGAAAGCAATAACGGGATAATGGCAATAATTCCGGCTCTCCGTAGAAACGAGCTATTAACGGGGCACAGAAGAATAAAATCAGGTATGCTGCTATTCCGATAAACGTGCTGCACCAGAATACAGCGTTATAGTCCTCATGCCTGATTTCCTTCAGATTAACCAATGCGGCACGAAATCCGCTTTCTTGTAGCGAGTTACCAATCAGGGTAAATATTGTAAGCATACCTACCATACCGTATTCGGATGGAGAAAGCAATCGCCCTAAAATAATGCCAAAAGCAAGAACAAGAATTTGCTGAACTCCGTTGTTGATCGCACCCCACAGAAGTCCTTTGGCGGTTTTTTCTTTAAGTGATTGTTCGGGCATGTGTTACAAGCGTTTTAGTGTGGATAGGTGTAGTGGTAATGAAAGCGAAGAATCTCAAGTTTTGAGGATTTGAGATTCTCCGCTTACTAATATTGCAGAAGGAAGAATTATTTCACTTCACTTCCTGGTTTTACTTCTTTCAATACTGAAGTTACGGCAAGCGAGCCATCGAAGTTTTCGGCAGAAAGAATCATACCTTCACTGACCAGTCCGTTCTTAAACTGACGTGGAGCAAGGTTGGCAATAAATAAGACTTGCTTACCTACCAGTTCTTCCGGTTTGTAGTGCTGGGCAATGCCGCTCACGATTGTACGGTTCTCCAGACCGTCGGCAATCTTGAACTTCAGCAGTTTCTTCATTTTAGGAACTACTTCACATTCCAATACAGTTCCTACTCGGATATCAAGTTTTTCAAATTCTTCGAATGCAATGGTTGGCTTGATTGGATTAGCTTTATAATTAGCTTCTTCGTTTGCCTTTTTAGTTGCAAGCAATTTGTCTACTTGTGCTTGAATTGTTTCGTCTTCTATTTTTTCGAATAGCAATTCAGGCTTGTTGAGCTGATGACCTTCTGATAACAAGTCGGTACGTCCCAGTTGTTCCCATTCAAAACTTTCCATATTCAGCATATGACGTAACTTTTCACTGCTGAAAGGCAGGAACGGTTCGAAAGCAATTGCCAGGTTAGCAACCAACTGCAATGAAATGTTCAAAATAGTAGCAACACGGTTCATATCTGTCTTGGCAAGCTTCCAAGGTTCTGTATCGGCAAGATACTTGTTTCCGATACGTGCCAGATTCATTGCTTCTTTCTGTGCATCACGGAACTTAAAGACATTCAGCAGTTTTTCTACTTCTGCTTTTACGTCAGCAAATTCTTTCAGTGTATCACGGTCGTAATCATTCAATTCACCACAAGCAGGAACTTTACCATCGAAGTACTTGTTAGTAAGTACCATCGCACGGTTTACGAAGTTTCCGTATACAGCTACCAGTTCATTATTGTTGCGAGCCTGGAAATCTTTCCATGTAAAGTCGTTATCTTTTGTTTCTGGAGCATTGGCTGTCAGAACATAACGCAATACATCCTGCTTTCCTGGGAAATCTTGCAGATATTCGTGCAACCATACTGCCCAGTTGCGTGATGTTGAAATCTTGTCACCTTCCAGATTCAGGAATTCATTGGCTGGAACGTTGTCAGGCAAGATATAGCTACCCTCTGCCTTCAGCATAGCCGGGAATACGATGCAGTGGAATACGATATTATCTTTTCCGATGAAGTGGATAAGACGTGTTTCCGGATCCTTCCACCATTTTTCCCATGAGTCAGGCAATAATTCTTTGGTATTTGAAATATATCCGATAGGAGCATCGAACCATACATAAAGCACTTTACCGTCGGCTCCTTCTACCGGTACAGGAATACCCCAGTCCAAGTCACGGCTTACGGCACGTGGTTGAAGGCCCATATCCAGCCAGCTCTTACATTGTCCATATACATTCGGACGCCATTCTTTATGATCTTCCAGGATCCACTGGCGCAACCAACTTTCGTGTTTGTCGAGTGGCAGATACCAGTGTTTAGTTTCTTTCATTACAGGCTGACTTCCGCTGATTGCACTTTTCGGGTTAATCAGTTCAGTAGGAGAGAGTGTACTTCCACATTTTTCACATTGGTCGCCATAAGCTCCTTCTGCGTGACAGCGTGGGCATTCTCCAGTGATATAACGGTCTGCAAGGAATGTATGAGCTTCTTCATCGTAATACTGCATGGAAGTCTTTTCGATAAATTCATTTTTATCGTACAGCTTACGGAAGAAGTCAGATGCGGTATCATGATGAATTTTAGAAGAGGTACGTCCATACACGTCAAACGAAATTCCGAACTCTTTGAATGAGTCGCGAATCAGTGTGTGGTAGCGGTCTACGATATCTTGCGGAGTGACTCCTTCTTTTTTTGCACGGATAGTGATAGGTACTCCGTGTTCATCCGATCCTCCGATAAATAAAACATCTTCTTTTTTCAGGCGCAGGTAGCGCACATAGATGTCCGCTGGTACATAAACTCCAGCCAGATGTCCGATATGAACCGGACCGTTAGCATATGGTAGAGCTGATGTAACGGTTGTTCGTTTGAATTTTTTTTCCATATACGTATATAGTTTATTTTAAGTTGCAAACTTATGATGCGCAAAGATAAGGATTATTTGGGAATTATCATTGATGGAAAATGGCTAAGAGAATTTTCTCTTTTCTTTTTATCTGGGTTATCGTATTTATCGTTATAAGAAAGATCGAAATTTCTTTAAAAAGGTTTGGAATGTCTTGGAACATACGGCGTTGATTGTTGTTTGACTTTTCTAGAAATCTGTATCCGACTGCTAAAGTTATTACAATGCTTTTTATGCATTTCTACAAATTCTGTCTAATAATCACTTGCTATACAATAAATCTATGTAATTTTAACTGCTGAAACGACAGTGAAAATCTTTTATTATTAGTAATACTTTAAGCTTTATATTCTGATTTTCAATGATATCTTATTTCAAAACCTTAAATTTAAAATCTAATAAAATGAAACATCTGATTTTATTTGGTATAATGTGGTTATGCGGGTTGATGACAGTTGTAGCTCAAAACGTACCACAAGTAATTCCTGCATTGCAGCAGTGGAAACCGGCCAAAGGCAAAATGGTATTGCCAGAATCGGGCAAAGTAATTATTTCTTCAGATGAGGAAGGGGCATTAAAACAAAGTGCTGAGATTCTGGTGCAAGATCTGAAAGAGATGTTTGGCTGGAATTATCGTGTGGTAATTGGTAAACAAGAAAAAGGGGCTGTATTTTTGACTTTAAGTAAACCAGATAAGACATTAGGTGATGAAGGATATCGGATGGATGTACGTAATGGAGTAACTATCGAAGCTCCTACTTCTAAAGGTGTATTTTGGGGGACGAGAACCTTGTTGCAGATGATTCATAATCAGCCGGAGGGGTTGATGAGAGGGCAGGCTATAGATTTTCCATTGTATCCGAATCGAGGATTCATGATTGATGTGGCGCGTAAGTTCTTTACAATGGATTACCTGCGTGATTATGTAAAAATTCTTTCATTCTATAAACTGAATGAGTTACAAGTTCATTTGAATGACAATGGCTTTGTTGAGTTTTTCGGAAATGACTGGGACAAGACGTATGCAGCCTTCCGGTTAGAAAGTGAGCGTTATCCCGGTCTGACTGCAAAGGATGGATCTTATACAAAGGCTGAGTTTCGGGATTTTCAGAAAATGGCCGCTACCTATGGAGTGAATGTGATTCCGGAAATAGACGTACCGGCTCATTCCTTAGCTTTTACCCATTATAATCCTCGATTAGCAGCTGACAACAAAGAGTATGGTATGGATCATCTGGATTTGTATAAACAGGAAGTATACGATTTTGTGGATTCTCTCTTTGATGAATATCTGTCGGGCGAAGATCCAGTGTTTGTTGGTCCGGAAGTACATATTGGAACCGATGAATATAATAAGAAGGAATCCGAACAGTTCCGTCATTTTACAAATCATTATCTGAATTTTGTATCCAAGTATGGCAAGACTTCGCGTTTATGGGGAAGTTTGAAAGTAATGACAGGAGAAACTCCCGTTGATTTGACTGGAAAAGTGGTGAGTGCCTGGAATTATAATTGGATGGACGTGAATACATGCCTGAAAGCAGGAGCAAAGGTGGTGAATCTTTGTGACTGGCTTCTGTATTTGGTCCCTAGTGTAAATTATTATCATGATTTTCTGGATTATCAGTGGCTGTATGAATCTTGGATGCCCGAAATGATGAAAAAGGATGATCCGAAAGTGGAAAAACGCCATCCTAATTTCTTGGGAGCCATGTTGGCAGTATGGAATGATCGTGTAGGAAATGGTATCAGCCAGCAGGATGTACATGTGCGTACTTTTCCGGCATTACAAGTTGTATGCGAAAAAATGTGGAAAGGAGAAAATGCGGAGCATGTATCGTATGCACAGTTTAAGGCTCTTTGTCAATCCACTCCCGAAGCCCCAGGAGTCAATCTGCTTGCGAAAGTGCCACAACGTACAATTTTAACTGATATAGGTAAAGAGGTTACACTTTCGTGTACAGATGTGGTGACTACTTCTGTTGACGAAATAGGTTATCCCTATGCTGTGGAGTTTGAAATTTGTCCGGATTCTATTCCAAACATTGATGCTATATTGTTCAAGGGACCTCATTCGGAATTTATAACGAACTGGCAAAATACAGGCAAGTTTGCTTTCCGTCGTGATGGCTATGAATTTGTATTTCATGCTTATCGTTTGCCAGTAGAAAAGTGGACTAAGATACGGATAGAAGGAGATATAAAAGGCACTTCTTTGTTTGTAGACGGGCAACTTCTGGAAAGACTGGAAGGACGCATAGGTGAAGTATTCAATGTTAAGCATCAGAGAAAAGACCGTATATGGTATCAGGAAACGTTGATATTCCCATTAAAGCAATTAGGAGATACTCAAATGGGATTCAATGGGAAGGTGAAAAATTTAATATGTACTCCACGTTGATACAATATAATTTTATGATAAGAGTTTGATCTCGTTTTGTATAGTACCCTGAAAGTTAATGGAATATATCGGGCTTTTCTAAAAGTAAACCGAAGTAGATTGGTCCAAACTATACGATAAGTTAAAAACGGCTACCTGAAGTCTTCACAGATTTTGGTAGCCGTTGTTTTTGTCAGTGGGTATAATAAGGTTTTGTTACCACACTGAATCTTAAATTTACCTTTTCCAACATCCGATTTTCATTATTAAAGGTTAGTCATCATATTACTTTGTTGATATGTAAGCGGCGTAGATCAGGTGTGAGAGAAGTAATCTAATCACAGCTGAAAACGATATGCTTTTTATCTGGTGTGGTTGTCAGCTTTTATTTTATTACCAGAGGCAGTATATCGTTCAGCTGTGAATTTATTGTTATCAATCTTTAAGTTGCTGTACTCAAAGATGATATGGCTCATGCTATATCCACATTCTTATTTGTAGAAGAGCATGTGTTCATCAGAATGGGTTATTTTTTCAGTATATTGATAGGACTTTGCAGATGCAATATGTTATTAGTCTTTTCAACTCCACCAGTAACTACTACATCTAATGTAGCTTTGATATCACGTGAAGAAGCTCCTATCAAGAATTGATAATTACCACCGTCTATTACCCACGCAGAAGAATTCTCGTTGTAAGAAGCCAGATCGAATGCTTTTACTTCCATTGTAACGGATGTTGTTTCGCCAGGATTTAATTCTTTAGTCTTGGCAAATGCTTTTAATTCTTTTTCTGGTTTATTCAATTCTCCTCCTTTTGGTGCAGAAATATAAAGTTCTACGATTTCCTTTCCTGGCTGTGTGCCTGTATTTTTAACATCTACGGTTACGGTATAGATTCCATTTTCAGTTTTCACTTTTGGATTTCCGTATTCAAATGTTGTGTATGACAAACCATATCCGAATGGATAAGAAACCTGTTTTTCAAAACTGTCAAAATAACGGTAACCTACGTAGATATCTTCTTCATAATCTGTATAGTCCCACAGTTTTACATCAGACTTCTTTTCTTTAGGATCGGCCATGTTACTCAGATTGCCCATAGCACCTTCTGTCGGGAAGTTGGCAGATGAGGCTGCATCTTCAAATTTAACAGGGAAAGTCATTGTCAGTTTTCCTGATGGATAAGCCTTTCCACTCAAGATGTCTGCTACACTATTACCACCTTCTTGTCCTGCCTGCCAAGCACAGAGGATAGCATCCGGCAGATTTTTCCATGAATCGGTTTCAATCACTCCACCGATATTCAAGATAACTACAACTTTTTTACCTGCGGCATGGAAGGTTCTGCATACATCGTTGATCAATTTAGATTCTTCTTTTGATAGATTGAAATCAGAAACCTTTCTGTCAACAAATTCTCCCGACATACGTCCTAAAGTGATTAATGCAATATCTGTCTGAGCAGCCCAGTTACTTAATTGATCTGCTGACAGAGCCATTTCAGTAGGTAATGGAGTGGGTAAGAATTTTACTAATGGATTATCTCCTTTAGGTTTATTGCGCTCATTTTCTTCTGCAATATATTTCAGGTAGATGTTTTTCAACTCATCGTTTACCTGGAAATTAGCATTCTTCAATCCATCGAGCAAAGAAACTGTATAGGCACGGTTGACATTTCCAGAACCAGTTCCTCCTGCAATGAAATTATACGAAGTACATCCAAACAATGCAACTTTCTGAATGTTGGAATTCAATGGTAAAGTCTGATTGTCGTTTTTCAGTAAAACCATACCTTCGGTAGCCGATTGGCGGGTAACATTGGCATGAGCCTGCAAATCGGGTTTGTTGGAATAGTTGTATTTTTTGAAATGAGGAGTTTGCAGAATCATGTTAAGAATACGTTCTACATTGCGGTTTAAGATTGCCTCATCCAATTTACCTTCTTTTACTGCGTTGACTATTGCTTCATACTGTCTGTCGAGTCCTGGTTGCAGCATGTCATTTCCAGCTTCCATTTGTGCTACTGCATCCTTACCTCCAAACCAGTCTGTCATAACCATACCTTTAAATCCCCATTCATCACGCAAAAGGGTAGTAAGCAGTTCTGGGTTTTCTGAAGTATAGACCCCGTTCAGATAGTTGTAAGAAGACATTACGGTCCATGGATTCGATTCTTTTACTGCAATTTCGAATCCTTTCAGGTAGATTTCGCGTAAGGCTCTTGGCGATACATGCGCATCTACAGCCATACGATTACTTTCCTGATTGTTTACAGCAAAGTGTTTGATGGATGTTCCAACTCCGTTGCTCTGTACACCTCTTACATAAGCAGCAGCAATTTTTCCAGATACCAGCGGATCTTCTGAGTAATATTCAAAGTTACGTCCGCAAAGAGGATTACGATGAATATTCAGTGCTGGTGCCAGCAAAACGTCGGCTCCATATTCCAAAACCTCATTACCGATGGCTTTACCAACGTTTTCTACCAGTTCCTGATTCCAGGTAGAAGCTAATAATGTTCCGATAGGGAAGTGTGTACAATAGTAAGTTGCTGAATCTCCTTCACGAGTGGGGTCAATGCGCAATCCGGCAGGACCGTCAGCTAGTACGACAGCCGGAATACCCAATCGTTCGATTGGGTAAGTTGTTCCAGCTGCACCAGGTACTAACTTTTTAGTTTTTCCGATAACAGCACTGTCACCGGAAAATCCTGCCATACCTGTACCGATTACCAGATGTGCTTTTTCTTCCAGAGTCATTGCATTGATGACTTCATTGATGGGAGATTTTCCTAATTGGGGAGTTGTAGGACCGCATGAACTTAGTATTGCTGCCGAAAAGGCCATTCCTATAATTAATTCTTTTTTCATATCTGTATTAATTATTTAAATAACAAAGGAGCAAATTCTGTCAGGTATACACGCCAGTTTCTCCAGATATGTCCTCCATCTGTTTCTACGTAAGTATATTTATATCCTTTTTCGTCAAGTTGTTTACGGAAGTCAATGTTATCCTTGTATAGAAAATCTGTTTTACCGATTCCTATCCAATACAAGCGAGGTGGATTACTGAACTGGGTAGCAAGTTTCTGATCTAAGTTCTCGTATACATCGGATGTATTTTTGTTGTTGATTTGCTTGCTGGTAGCAGCAGAGAACAGACCTACATAACCAAACTTGTTTGGATAATATGCTGATATATACAGAGAATGGAATCCTCCCATAGACAATCCGCAGATAGCACGGTTGTTCTTATCTTTTTTTACCCGATATGTTTTTTCGACAAACTTTATAATATCAGGAAAAGCTTTCTCTATTTCTCCGTCCATTGTTTTAGGATTCATGAACTGAGGTTTAACCATGCTGTTGGGAGCTTCACCCGGAGCTGCTTGTTGTGCACCGTTTCCGTTAGGCATAACTACAATCATTGGTTCGGCTTTACCTTGAGCAATCAGATTATCCATGATTTGTGCTGCACGTCCTTGTTCTACCCAGGCATTTTCATCTCCTCCGGCTCCATGCAACAAGTATAAGACTGGATATTTCTTGTTGCTGCTTTCATAACCGGCAGGAGTATAGACTGTCAGACGACGCTCCATACCCAGTGTAGGGCAGTTATACCATACTTTCGATACAGTTCCATGAGGTACATCCTGTACCATGTATAAATCAGCTTGTCCGTTTCCTATCAGGAAGTAATTGGTAATGGTAGCAATATCGCGATTCTGGTATACGTTGCTCGGATCGGTTGTTTTAAAATCGTTGACATATACCGAATAGTTATACATTTCGCTTGGAAGAATAGACGATGTATATTCCCAAACCCCATTCTTACCTTCTTTCAGCTGAACTCTTCCCGGAGCTTCTACTTCTCCAAAAGGAGTCTTGATTTTTTGTGCAGGTAGAAAGTCCCCTTCAATCTCTACTTTAGATGCTTTAGGAGCAAGAATGCGGAATGTTACTGAATTATCTTTGTTTATCTGGGGGGAAACGATATCGCCCCCACCCCATAAAGCTTGTTGTGCATATCCAGCGATACTGAATAAAAATGCACCTACATATAATACTATTTTTTTCATAACTATAATATTTTTAATTGATTATATTCTTTTTTACCAGCCTGGGTTTTGTGTCATGTTAGGATTTAATGACATTTCTTTTTCAGGAATAGGTAATAATTCACTCTTGTTTTTCTTAAATCCATAGCCTTGCTGATTGACAAAGCCTTCTTTCTTTACAGTCGGTTCTTCGGATACTTTTTTGTCCATAACCAGTGAAGGAACATAGTGTCCTTGCTCTTTCAATACTTCTTCGGCATCTCCCCAGCGTATAAGGTCTTGGTAACGGACACCTTCCATACATAATTCCAGACGTTTTTCTGTCTTGATGTCATCTAAAGTGACTGTCGACAAAGGAGCCAGCTGTGCACGTTGTCTGATTTCATTGATATAGTTCAGAGCCTTGTCCTGTCCGCTTCCTGCCTGTACATGAGCTTCGGCTGCCATTAGTAAGACTTCTGCATAGCGCATGAAGCGCAAATTGATGTATTGATAGAACTGAAGTCCCGGATTATCGTACATGCAATCTTCTTTCAGAGCGCGGTATTTCCATGAAAAATAGCCTTCGTTACCTACCATGATGTTACCGTCTCTTAATGAGATTCCTAAACTTTCCAATTGTTTATAGGTAATGATAGTCTGGTTCAAGCGGTAACCATCGGCAGTTTCTTCAGCTACAAATGCATCATACAGTGATTTTGTAGGGTTGCCGAAACCGTAGCAACCTTGTGAAAAGGCTGAGGCTGACTGGTCAAAATTGAGCATTGAGGAACGCCATCCCAACATACAGTATAGCTGAGTAAACTGGTTCCACATCTGTTCCGGGTCATTACGCATTTGTGCTTCCAGAATAGATTCTCTGCAATTATTTGCTTTTACGTGTGCCAGATCGCCATATTCTCCTTGATACAGTCCATATTTGTTTGAACTGATAACTTTATCCAATATGCTGGCAGCTTCATTATATTTTCCCTGGAACAGATAAGCTTTACCCAGATAAGCCATGGCAGCTTCCTTTGTCACTCTGATATTGGTTACATCATCGTCTATGTTTTCTTTAGAAGGCAGGTCGCTTGCTCCGTCAGGATCTCCCACTGCTGCATTCAAGTCTGATTCGATGAAAGCCCACAATTCTTCTGCGGGTGTATTCCCTTTTCTATATTCATCTGGAGTAAGCAGATGGTCTACTTTAGGTACATTTCCCCAGAGAGTAACCAGCTCGAAGTATGAGAAGGCGCGGAAGAATTTAGCTTCGGCAATGGCTCTGCGTTTTACTTCACTATCGGGTGCTACTTTTTCTATTATCAGGTTGGCATTATATACGATATTGTATAGTCCGGAATACAGACTGGTAATCATGCCATGATCTGAACCAAATGTCATTTCGTTCAGACGTTCCATTTCTCCATTGTCACCTCGTGCACCTCCGCCAGTATACATATCATCTGATAACAGATTCTTGACAAAGAACCAGTTGTAATGTTGTGATCTGACAGATAAGTATAAGGCAGCTGCGGCAGCTTCGGCTTCATCGTCTGTCTGGTAATATGTTTCCTGGCTTCCCACATCTCCATGTTTTGCAATATTGAGTCTGTCTTCGCATCCGGTTGCCAGTGTCATGCAAAACATTCCTGCAGCAAGTGCTATATATAGTTTCTTTTTCATAATATTATTCGATTAAAATTCAACATTAAAGCCTAACATAACTTTCTTTGCGCTTGGATATGTACCCATATCAATACCCATACCGCTTGTAGCGTTTGCTGATGCTTCAGGATCGAAGCCTGGATAACTGGTGAAAGTAAAGAAATCTTCCAGTGATACATACAGACGCAGGTTATTGATGAATACCTTATTTATCCATTGTTTCGGTAATGAATATCCCAGCTGAATCTGTTTGATTTTGAAATATGAACCGTCGAATACCATGGCATCAGATACGGTATATTTGTCCAGGCTCAAAGCGTTAGCTCTTGGAGCAGTAGCATTGGTATGTTCAGGAGTCCAACGGTCTTTATAGAATACTTCACTCAGTTTGTTGGCAGAAGCATGGTCTGGACGGTTGATACAGCTGAATACGTCATTTCCGTAACTTCCTGAACCAAAGATTGTAAGGTCAAGTCCTTTCCATGCTGCTGTCAGTGTCAAGCCATATGTGAAATCAGGAATAGCATCGCCGATGTAAGTCTTGTCATCTTCGTTTATGATGCCATTGTTATCCAAATCAGCGAAAATCGGTTCTCCATCTTCTGGGTTGATGCCTTCGCAGCGATATCCACGGAAGTAGTAAACCGGATATCCTTCTTCGAAATAGGTAATTGTATTTGTATGGAATGTTGTTCCGTTAGCTCTGGTGAGTGACGGATCCAGATAAGTAACTTTGTTCTTCAAGGTTGCCAGATTTCCTTTGATGCTATAATTGAAATCACCGATGTTATCTCTCCATCCTATTTCAAATTCAAAACCTTTGTTGCTTACATTACCGGCATTGATCGGTGAAGTTGTTCCGCCAATAATGAGTGAAGGAGTTGTACCAGTGATAAGCAAATCTTTAGTCTTCTTGTTAAACCAGTCCATAGAAAGAGTCAGGCGATCGTTGAATAAACGAGCATCCAGGCCGACGTTGATTTGTTCAGAAGTTTCCCATTTCAATTCATCATTACCCAAACTGTTCGGACGAATACCTGTTGTATAGTTATTACCTGGAACGAACGGATAATATCCGGCTGTTACCATGGTAGTTCCGTAACCGTAAAGGTTGCTTGCTAATGCAGCAAGGCTACCATTCTGTCCCCAGCTGGCACGTAGTTTCAGGCTTGATACTACATCTCTCAACGGAATGAAGAAGTTTTCTTCAGAGATAGTCCATCCGGCAGATACGGCAGGGAAGTATCCCCAGCGTTTTTCCAAAGGAAGGTAAGACAAATCGGCTGCATCGGCACGAAGTGAAGCTTGCAACATATATTTTCCGGCAAAGTCATATCCTACACGTCCGAAATATGAATATTTGGCTGTACGGGTCTTTTCACCTTGGATTGATTTACTTGCTGAAGGGTCTCCATAATTCAGATACCAGAATGACGGATCTCTGTTGGTGATGGCATCTGCTCCGTTTGCGCTGAATCCACTGGTAATGTAGTCGTATGTAGATTCCTGGTAAGACATACCCAGCATGGCGTTGATGGTATGTTTATCGAAAGTCTTGATGTAGTTGGCGAAGTTTTCCCATTGCCAATAGATAGAAGTGCTTGATGTACCGCTGATAGACATATAATCATTGTTCTGAACAGAGTTGCCGTAAAATGGCAGGTTGACTGTTGAAGAGCGAGTACCAGACAAGCGGTAACCGAAACGTGAGGTAAATACGAATCCGTCGAATGGTTTCAGTTCTCCGTATACAGAACCGTTTACATTGAATCCACTGTTTTTAGGTACAGTATTGTCGCGCATAATCATCGGATGATAGTTCTCCGATTCTACAAAGTTGGAAACTGCATAGTAATTTCCATTTTCGTCAGTCAGCAGAGTTTTGCCATTATCGAGTGCTGCCTGCATATTAGCTGGTAAATTATCCGGACTATATGTACTTGGAGTGAGCGGATCAAGTTCCATAACGGCCTGGAAGAAACTACCGTAAGCGTTGTTTCCTGACAGTTTGCGGTAATTGTATTTTTCAATCTGGTTGGTTGTTCCTACTTTTAACCAGTCTTTAATCTGATAATCTGCGTTGACAGAACCTGTCAGACGTTTGTAGAAGTCTGCATCTCCTCTGACAATACCATTGTTGTCCAGATATGATAAAGAAAGATAATAGTTCCCTTTTTCATTTCCATTAGAGAATGACACGTTATGCTTTTGCATCTGGCCTTTGCCAAATACTACATCAGCCCAGTTGGTATCTGTAACACCATCCCAGTCGTTGTTTATCTTTGACTGTTCGAATACGCCACCTTCTACCATGTATGTAGCATATTCCTCTGCATTCATCAGCTTCGGCATTTTGCCAAGTGACTGAATGGAGTACTGGAAGTCGTAAACGACTTTTCCTTGTCCGGTTTTGCCCTTTTTGGTACTAATCAGAATAACACCGTTACCAGCTTCTGCACCATAGATGGCAGCTGAAGCTGCGTCCTTCAATACTTCTATAGAAGCGATATCGTTAGGATCGATACCTGAAATATCAGAAAGGCGTACACCATCTACTACATAAAGAGGGTCTGAAGCTACGTTAGAAGAAAAACCACGTACACGGATAGTAGGAGCTTCTCCCGGAGCTGCAGATGAAGAAATGACCTGTACACCCGAATTCTTACCTTGTAAAGCGGACTGTACGGTAGTAACCGAACGGTTTTCCATATCTTCAGCTTTTACCTGTGAGATAGAACCAGTAACAGAACTCTTTTTCTGAACACCATATCCTACAACTACAACCTCGTTCAGGGTTTGCGTATCTTCTTTCAGCGAAACGGTTAAAGAAGGTTGGTTGACTGCGATTTCCTGAGTGGTATAACCTACATAAGAGAATACAAGGATACGTCCTTTGGCAACGTTCAATACATAATTTCCGTCGAAGTCAGTAATTGTACCGTTGGTCGTACCTTTTTCAAGCACACTTACACCGATTAAAGGTTCTTTGCTCTTTGCATCCAGAACCTGACCTTTTACGGTAATACTTTGCGCCAATGCAGATGATAGTCCCATCCACATAACCAGAACAATAAAGGCAATCGCTCTGGTCCATTGTTTGTCATTTGTCTTTTCCATATAGTTAAGAATTAGGGTTAGTAATTAGAATCCTCTCATTGGAAATTTTGAAATGAACTGCATCAGTTCTTTGTCTTGATTGTATTTGATCTCGCTTTGGTTGTTGAAAATCATTGTTGCACCTTTCTCTACTGTATACGGTTCCCATGTTGGAAGACCTTCTACATTAGGATTTCCTGTACGTGCAAACTGTATCCATGCACTGCTCATTTTGTCTGCCAGTGCTTGTGCATCTTTACTTCCAACTGTCATCGAGGCGCATCGAGCGATGTTGTCGAAAACAAAAGCTATTTCCATGCAATGAGTAGAACGGAGAATTCCATCCATTACGGGTGATTCCCATGCAAACTGATACATGTAAACAGGAGCGGCGTGCTGGGCAGCTTTCCAGTTTCCTTGTTCGATTGCTGCTGGACGGAATGTTACGTCAAAATCGATCATGTCTTGAGGAGTTGCAGCCGGATATACTTTTTTGAATATTTCGATATAGTTATCGGTCTTCTCTCCATATTTAGCTTTCAGCATTTCTTTTGCCTGATCGAGAGTTGCATTTCTCAGTTCGGGAACATATGTACTGATACAGAACTCATGTAAGGTTGTACCGATCATCATTGGAATATCTTTTGATAATTCGGCTTGCTTTTCGGGCTGTTGGGGGAGGATGTTTCCGTCAACGGTAGGTCCCCATCCGAATATAAAAGAATGGATGCCTTCTTTTTCGGCTTCTTTGCGGACATTGGCTATTGCTTTTTCGCCTGCAGCCAGTAATGTTTTATAAGGTATGGTCTGAAGTTTATCAATCTCTTCAGCTTTGATACCCAGTTCTTCTAATGTAGCCGCAGCTATCCTTTGGGAGTATTTGCTTTCCATTGTCCGCTGCATGGAACCACTTTGTACGATGGCTTTTTGGAAAAGACCTTTTGCAGAGGGAGTAGCGAGTAGTGTAGATACTTTTCCTCCGCCACCTGACTGTCCGAATATGGTGACATTTGATGGGTCACCTCCAAAGTTTTCAATATTTTCGTTTACCCAGCGAAGTGCAGCTACCAGATCCAGCAAACCTACGTTTACACTTTGGGCATACTTACCTCCGTAAGCTGATAAATCGAGAAAACCAAGTACGTTTAATCTGTGGTTTAAGGTTACTACTACCACATCTCCTTTTCTTGACAGAGCAGCACCGTCATATGAAGGTAGTTCCTGACCTGAACCGGCAGCGTAGCCTCCGCCGTGCAGCCATACCATTACAGGGCGCTTTTTCCCGTCTTTTAATCCTTGAGTCCAAATGTTTACACGCAGACAATCTTCACCTGGAAAACCGTCATCCCAGTTGAATGCGAAAGCTTGTTCGTCTGATTGCCATCCCATACGTTCTGCTTGTGGACAAGTAGGTCCGTATGCCCGTGAACTACGGATGCCTTTCCATTGGTCTGGTGCTGTAGGAGGCATAAATCTTTCAGCTTTGGCGTAAGGAATACCTTTAAAGGTAAATACATTATTTTCAAGATAACCACCCACTTTACCATATTGGGTTTGTGTGACGGCAATATTCGATGATGCGGAAATTTCATCGCATGGCTCATTGTACTTGCCGGCAGCACTTGCATTTCCTGTATATAATGCAAGCAGTGAAATGAAGATTAAGGTAGAGAATTTGTGTTTTATCATAAATTTATTGTTTTAGGTTTTCCGATTGCAATATTACGATGTTCCTTTCTCTACAGTTATTTTATTTATTTTTAATGTTTGTTGCAGCGTTCAATCCTCCTGTCTTATTTGTTTAAATGTTTGTTCATTTGTTCAAAATGTGCTTTTGGGGTACTTTATGCCTTGTTTTTTGCTTATATTTGTGTCTGTAATTTTGTTAACTAGCGATACTTAAAATGAAAACATTAAGTCTTTTGTTTTTTATTTTTTTATTGTTCTCATCATGCACTCGCAGTGGGAAAGATTTGGTTTCAGAAGTAGAAAGACAAAGTCCTCTTGTCACCAATGATATATCCAATCAACAGATTACGGCATTCGGTGAAGACGGGAAGGGACATATATGGATAGGTACTTTCCGTGGGTTGAATAAATTCAGCGTAAATGAATATCATCAGTATTTTTGTACGGATGACTCTCTTGATATTCCCGACAATCATATTCAGGATATTTTTCTTGATTCAAAAAAGCGCTTGTGGATATCGACAGTAAACGGTGTGTGCCAGTATACCGATAAGGATAATTTTAAGAATATCCGCTTGAGTGGAAATAACAGAAACGGATTGCGTTTGTCTGAATCTTCCAAAGGTGATATTTTGCTTACTACACTGACAGATATTTGTCTGTATAATTCATCGGAAGAGTGTTTTGAACCGGCTATTTATGATTTTGATACATCATCTATGTTTATTATCAACAGCTTTGTCGATGCACAAGATAATTGCTGGGTAATAACTTCCAAGGATATGCGGTGCTATTCTTTGTCCAATTATAAAAGAACATTCTCGATGAAACGAGAAGAGTATTGTCGTGCTTCTTATTTACTGAAAAATGGAGAACTCTGGATGGCAGGCAATCAGTCGGTATCTATATTCGATGTAAGGCAGCGCAAGTATTTGTCATTGCCCGAGGCAATAGCTTCTCATCCGGTCTTGTCACATGTTCCTGTTGAGTATATTTATCCTTATGAAAACGGTGTCTTGCTGTGTACGCAGGGAAGGGGAGTGTTTTATTACGACAAAACATCGAAGACAGTCATTCATCAGGGTGAGAATGGTTTTCCTTTTGAAGTCCCGAATTTTAAGATTAGCCGTATGTTTAATGATTCACAAGGCAATTTATGGATTGGTTCAGTAGATCAGGGGTATGCAGTACATTATCGTTATAAGAAACTGTTTAACAATAATAACTACTTGAGTTCTTATTTTAAGGATAAGTCTGTTATTTCTTTGTCGGCAGATAAACATCAGAACTTATGGATTGCAACACTGATGGATGGGGTATTTGTCTATCGGTTTGGCAATCAGCAGTTGGAAAAGATAGACCGTAATGAGCTCTTTGGCAGAGGTGAAGGGAATACTGCTTATGTCAATCAGTTGTATGTCAGTGATATAGATGGAACTGTCTGGATGACAGCTACATCCAATGAAGTATTGAAATGTAAGTATGAAGAAGGACGTTTTCGGGTAGAGCAGCGATATATGGTGAATGTTCCCATGTCTATAGTGGAAGATGATAAACAGAATCTGTGGATTGGCACAGCGAGTAGTTTCCTATATGTATTGCGTAAAGGAGATAAAGCGTTTTCTCGTTTCCCGGTTTTCAGCGGCTATACATTTATTCCAGGGCTTTTACCTATAGGTAATGGAACTATTCTTGCTTCAGCATTTTACCAGTCTTTAAAACTGGTATCTGCAGATGGAACAATATCTGAGCCTAAAGTAAATATACAAGACTTTGAACGTTGTATCCAGCGTTCTGTTTTTATTCCGACCGATTTGTATAAAGACAGTTCTGGTAATATATGGATAGGAACCGTAAGTAACGGACTGATGTGTTATTCGCCTGAATCAGGAAAAGTTACTCCGTTCCCGGGGACAACTTGTACAGATATATCCAGTATCGAGGAAGATAGACAAGGAAATTTATGGATAAGTACATTGTACGGCTTAAGCAAATATATTCCTCAAACTGATAAATGGATAAATTATTATGAAGCCGACGGGTTAGGTGGCAATCAGTTTTATGACAGAGCTTCATGCTGTCTGGATGATGGTACACTTGTTTTTGGCGGTACACATGGGGTGACAATATTCCAGCCAACTAACATGCAGGTCAGACATGATATACCTCTGCTGTTTGAAGATATTAAAATACATAATACGTTGGTCCGTCCGGGAAAAGGAGCCTGCATAGATCGTCATTTATCTTATAATCCGGATATTAATCTGAAGTACGATCAAAATGGTTTCAGTATCTCTTTTGCCGCACTCGACTATAGTGAAAGTGAACGTCTGCACCATTATTATAAATTGGATGGATTCGACCAATATTGGATTAACGCTCATAACAATAAAGAAGCCTATTATGCAAATCTTCCTGCTGGAACTTATACTTTTAGGGTTCGGATTACTCAAAATGATCAGAGTACTATCGTAGGAGAAAATGCTATTCGGGTTATTGTACATCCTGCTCCGTGGGCTACATGGTGGGCATATACTTTTTATCTGATAGCGGGGATTACTATCTTGGCCTTCTTTATAAGAGCCATGTGGCGTATACGTGAGGAGAAGCAGGCTGTGCTTCGTGCAGAACAGGCAAAGGCGCAAGAGCAGTTTATCAATAAGATGAATATGAGTTTCTTTGCCAATATTTCTCATGAATTCCGTACGCCTCTGACAATGATCTCCGGTCCGGTTTCTCTATTGTATAGCAGTCCGGATATAACCGGTGAGAATAAAAATCTGCTTCGTATCGTACAGCGTAGTGTAAACCGTATGCTGAGGCTGGTAAACCAAATGCTTGATTTTAATAAACTGGAAAATGATACGTTGAAACTCAAGGTACGTCCTACTGAGATTGTTGTGCTTCTGAAAGAGTTGACAGATATATTCCGTGTTAATGCTGAAAGTAAGTCGATTACAATGATAACCAACGGCTTGGAAGGAAGTTTCATTGCCTGGATAGATGAAGATAAAATAGATAAGATATTTACTAACCTGATGTCGAATGCCTTGAAATATACTCCAGCTGGTGGACGTATCAATGTGAATTTTGATATTGTAGCGGGGGAGGATGCTGTACAAGCTGTAAAGATAGAAGTTATTAATACCGGACAGATACCGGATGATAAACTGGAAAAGATATTCGAACGTTATTATCAGATTTCGGATGAGCATGGAGGAATATATAACTGGGGAACGGGTATTGGACTTTATTATGCCCGCAGTCTTGCCCGACTTCATCATGGGAGCTTGACTGCCTCTAATCTGAAAGACGACAATAAAGTAATGTTTACACTTATTGTACCTGTTGGTCAGTCGGCTTATTCGGAAGCAGAGCGATCTCATGAACAAGTCAATCAGCTGGAAGCTTTCCCGCTTGAGGAAAATCCACTTCCTGTAAAACCTGATCCGGATCTTGACAAGGAGAAAAAAACAATCATGGTTGTTGATGATGATTCTGAAGTTGCTTATTATCTGGAGATGCTGCTTGGCTCCGATTATCAGGTCGTTTGCCGTTTTAATGCAGAGAGTGCACTCGAAGCTATTACAGAGAATGCTCCCGATCTGATCCTGAGTGATGTAGTCATGCCGGGAAAGGATGGTTATTGGCTTTGCCGCGAGATAAAGGAGAGTTTACAGCTTTGTCATATTCCGGTCATTCTGGTTACGGCAAAGACAACCATAGAAAATCAGGTGGAAGGACTGAATGTAGGAGCTGATGCTTATGTGACAAAACCTTTTGAGCCGCATTATCTGATGGCTCTTATCAAGTCATTGCTCAATAACCGGGAAAAGACACGTAGTTTGCTTAGCCGTTCTACTCAGACAGACAAGATGGACGAGAATGTGCTTTCACCGCAGGATAATATGTTTATGACAGAATTATATCATCTGATGGAGAGTGAACTTTCTAATCCTGAGCTGGATGTAACAAGAATGACTCAGCTTCTGAAAATATCACGAACTAAATTTTATTATAAGGTAAAAGGACTGACAGGAGAGAATCCGAGTGTCTTTTTCAAAACGTATAAATTAAATCGTGCGGCAGAACTTTTGAAGGAGGGTAAATATACAATCTCTGAAATAGCTGATATGACAGGTTTCAATACATTGTCTCATTTCTCGAAGAGCTTTAAACAGCAGTTCGGAATACCTCCTAGTGAGTATCTTAAATAGTTGGTTAATAGGAGTTTAAAAACATCAGCATGTTTCCTGTATTTTTTGTACGAATTTTTAAAAAATATCTCGATGAATTTGTGAAAAGATGCTGATATTTTTGGAAAAGGAATGTGTTGTTTTTTTGCCTTTCACGGCTTTCACCGGCTCTTGATGCCAGTAATCCGGTGGAAGCCGTGAAGGGTAAAAAGAAACTTTTATTGATAAATACAATATTTTCAGGCTGTTAAAGGCCAGATCCTATCTTTTTGTTTTGGCAATCATAAAGGTTATGGCTGCTATGGAAAGTAAAATTCCGACAATGATATTGGTTGTGAGAGCTTCTCCAAAGACAACGGTTCCAATGAGAATAGCTGTAACGGGTTCGAATACTCCAAGGACGGATGCTTTGGTGGCTCCGATGTTTCGTGTCGCAATAGCCAATGTAGCGGTTGATACGACAGTCGGAAGAATCGCAAGACCGACAAGGTTCAACCAGGCCATGTTTCCTGTAAGTCCGGTTGTTATATGAATGTCGGATAATGTAATTTTCCCTAAGAAGATAATTGCACCTACTGTCAGTGCATAGAATGTAAGCAGGCTGTTTGATATATTGCTGATAATTTTGCTTCGGTTGATGATGACTATAAATAGTGCATAGACTAAAGCCGAACCTAACGAAAGGATGACTCCTATCGGATTGATGGTCTGTGTAGAATCGCTCTGTGTCATGATCACTACCCCTACAAAGGTGAGAATGATGGAAAGCCAGACCGGCCAGGAGGGAACAACCCGCAAAAAGACCATGATGATAGCTACAAGAACCGGATAGAGAAATATAATAGTTGTTGCAAGTCCTGAAGCTATATAGTTGTATGCCTCGAACAAGAATACACTACTTGATGTGTAAAGTAGTCCGAGTATAAGTAACACGCCGGCTTGTTTCCATGAAATCTTGAAACTTTGTCTGCTCAATAAGAGAAATCCGCCTAAGAATAATACGGCAATGGCATAACGGAAGAAAAGAATGGATTCGATGGCTGCACCTTCTTTCATTAAAGGAACTCCGAACAACGGATTTAATCCATAGGTTATACCGGTGATAATTCCGGCGGGATACCCGATAATTGCATTTTTACTGATATTTTTCATATTGGCTGAATAGATATTAAATCGTAAAATCTTATATGTGTTTTTTTTGTTGATGACTGAAAAAAATCTTGCTTCTGAACTGTCATGCCTCAGAACCTTTAGCCGTTTTTACATTCTGATAGGGGACTTTCTATTCATGAAGATACTTATGTATCAGGAGAAGGCGGTTGTAACCGGGAAACTATCCTGCCCAATTCTCGCGGTCAAGGTTGCGGTAACTGATGGCTTCTGCCAAATGATGAGGCTGTATGTGTTCGGCATTTTCCAGGTCGGCAATAGTTCTTGATACTTTCAGAATGCGGTCGTAGGCACGTGCTGAAAGATGGAAACGCTCCATGGCATTGCGAAGTAATGAGAGCCCTTTTTCGTCTGGAAGTGCATATTGGTGTAACAGACGTGATGACATTTGTGCGTTGCAGTGGACTCCTGCGTCATGAGCAAATCGGCTGGCTTGTATCTGTCTTGCCCGGATAACTCGTTCGCGTATAGCTGCACTTGATTCACCTTTAGTCTGTTCAGACAGTTTTTCGAAAGGAACGGGAACTATCTCTATTTGTATATCAATACGGTCGAGTAGCGGACCGGATATTTTGTTCAGATAACGTTGAACTTGTCCGGGGCTGCATACGCAGTGACGCGTTGGGTGATTATAATAGCCGCATGGACAGGGATTCATGGAGGCTATGAGCGTAAAGCTGGCAGGATATTCTAATGTATATTTAGAACGTGAAATAGTTATCCGACGGTCCTCAAGTGGCTGACGAAGGACTTCGAGTACGCTCCGGTTGAATTCAGGCAGCTCGTCAAGAAAGAGTACACCGTTGTGGGCAAGGCTGATTTCTCCAGGCTGGGGACTGCTTCCGCCACCTACCATGGCAACTTGTGAGATTGTATGATGAGGGCTGCGGAAAGGGCGTACAGCTATCAATGAAGAATCTTTACCAAGCTTTCCGGCAACTGAGTGTATCTTAGTTGTTTCCAGACTTTCTGCCAGTGTCAGAGGGGGAAGAATACTTGGAAGGCATTTCGCCATCATTGATTTTCCACTACCCGGTGCGCCTATCATAATGAGGTTGTGTCCGCCTGCTGCTGCAACTTCAAGTGCGCGCTTTACATTTTCTTGTCCTTTTACGTCGGCAAAATCGAAAGGGAAGTTATCCTGGCTTCGATAAAACTCTTCTCGGGTATTGACTATTGTTGGTTCTAAGGTACGAATCCCGTTGAAGAATTCAATTACCTCAGTAATATTTTCTACTCCATATACTTTCAGGTTGTTGACAACAGCAGCTTCTCGGGCATTCTGCTTGGGAAGAATTAATCCTTCTAGTCCTTGTTCACGGGCGCATATAGCAATAGGAAGTGCTCCTTTGATAGGCTGCAAATTACCGTCTAATCCTAGTTCTCCGATGATTAGGTAACGGTTCAGTTTGTCGGATGACACAGTTCCTGTAGCAGCAAGTATACCGATAGCCAGGGGAAGATCGTATGATGATCCTTCCTTTCGGATATCAGCAGGTGCCATGTTTACAACAATCTGGCAGGTGGGAAATTTATAACCGTTGACTTGCAGTGCAGACATGATGCGTTCATGACTCTCTTTTACGGCAGAATCGGGTAAACCGACTAGAAAAAATTTAATACCGCGTGAACTGTTGACTTCAATGGTCACAATTGTTGCGTCGATACCTTGTACCGCTGCTCCGAATAATTTGGTTAACATGAAGAGATTATTTTATTTCTTTTCCTCTTTTTTGATAAGTTGCTCTACTGTCGTATACAGATCTTTTTCCGTTAAGTCTTTACCAAGGACTTTTCGGTTGCGGTCTATTAAAATATTTGCAGGCAGTTTATGTATGTTATTCTGTTTGACAACCTGATTGCTCCAGCCTTTGTAGTCGCAGACTTCAATCCATTGTTTGCTGTCTTCTTTACAAGCTTCAAGCCATTTCTTTTTTTCGTAGTCGAGTGAGATGTTGAGCACTCTGAATTTCTTTTCCGGAAATTCCTTTACCATTTTGGCTAGTGAATCACGTACGGATACACTTGCTTTATCCCAACTGGCCCAGAAGTTCAAAAGTGTGTAATTATTCTCTGAACTACTCCATGTCACATATTTGCCACTACGGTTTTTGCATGAAAAATATGTGAGGTATTTTTCATTTCTTTCTGTTTTGTCTTTAGGAGGTATTGACTTTAAAGCCATACTTAATATGCGGCTGTCTTTTATGTTTCCTCCAAGTGGCTCTATCAGACTTCTGGTCTTTTCAATGTCAGGCTGAGGTACTTGTACGAAATAATCGTTGATGAGATAGGCTGATACAAATGAGTGCGGATGTTGTACAATAAACTCTTCTGCTTTTTGAGTGATAGCCGCACTGTCTTTTAGGTTTTGCAAACTTTCCAGAAATTTTCCATATACACCATTCTCTCCGTCACCGGTGATAACCGGATTTTCAAAACTTCCCTTAAGAGTCATATGCAGTGTCTTATCTGCAAATACAGGTATCGTTTTTAACATATCGGGCGAAACTAGCCGGAATAATGTTAATGTATCAGGTGAAAAAGTATATGTAAACTTTCCGTCCTTGAGAATAATAGTATCAAGCTTGGAAACAGGATCGTCATAAACAACCAGAATTTCGTCGGAACTACAATTTTGCAGTTCGCCTTGTAAAACAAACTCTGGTTTCTTTTTACATGAAGCCAAGCAGATTGCAATCGTCAGGAAGAATACTATTTTTCTCATGTTTCCATTTTTATTTTCTGCGAAAGTACTAAATTATTTGTAATAAAAAAACCGGAATACAAGGGAATGTATTCCGGTTTTCCAAAAGATATGATAAAATCAATTACTTGATTTCGTTAGCATATTTAGCAAATTCGCGGTCGATCTGAGCTTTTGCAGCCAGAGTTGCATCTTTCTGAGCAACCTTAGCCATGCTAGTCTTAACCAAATCAGCGTTGTTTGTTCTTGCACCTACGATAGCCATCAAGTAGTCAGTGTAAGCATCAGGATTCTTAACTGCATTCAAAGTATTTTTAGCTTTGTTGTAGTCTTTAGCCAGAATCTGAGCCAAAGCAGCTGAGTTAGTCTTAGTATCACCGAATGCCTGTACAGCGCGATCGTACTGACCTTGTTTGATATACAAGTTACCCAGAGCTTCATTAGCTGTGTTAGCACCAGTTGATTTGCTTAAGTAAGTTTCAGCGTTAGCTACATTACCCTTAACCAATTCGATGTAACCAAGGTTGGTGTTAACTTCAGGAGCGTTAGCGTCTTTGCTAGCAGCTTGTTTGAAGTAGTTTTCAGCTGTAGTGAAGTCACCGTTAGCATAAGCCATCATACCCAAGTTGTTGTATGCACGGAAATCGTTAGGATACAATTCTGTAGTTTTCTTGTAGATAGCTTCCTGACGAGCTTTGTCGTTTGTCAGAGTAGCAGCGTACAGCAATTCGTTTGCGCTTAATACCTTAGCATCAGTATCGAATGCTTCGTTGATTTCTTCATCGCTACGACCGATAACGTCATAGTTTGCAGTCAAGCGAGCACGACGCAACTGAGGAAGGATTTCGTCAGCCAAAGTCTTGTAAACTGAAGAAATGTTCTTGATTTCAGTTTCACGCTGTTCTGGATCGTTATACATAGAAAGAACACGCAAGATCAGGTCTTTATCCTGGATGTTTGATTTAGAAACCAATTCCTGGAAACCATCCCAGTCCTGAGCAGTATACTTAGTGTCTACTGTAGTTTCGATCTTACCTTTCTTCAATTCTTTGTTCAAATACTTTTCAGTGTTGTTCTGACGATTTTCAGCCAAAGTAGTATTCAATTTAACACCACCATCAGGAGAAGCATAAGCAGAAACTTCGATGTTGTTCAACTTATAGTTCTTAGTATCGCCTGCAACTGTTACAACCTGCTTGTTGAAGTCTTTCAAACCTTCAGACTTCAATTCGCTTGCGCGAAGGTTAGCCTGCTGGATCAAGAACATGATCTGTGCTTCTTTAGCTTGTTTGATGATACGCTGGAATGCGTCTGGAGCCAAAGCTGCGTTAGCAGAGTTTACAGTAGGAAGTTCTGAAGTAGCGATAACACCATCAGCAATCTTTACAGAAGGAATAGTGTATTCTTTTTTACCTTTTTTGATCTTGAAATCAAGATACAATTCAGATTTAGCCATTTCAGGAACATAGTCGAAAGAGGCTTTCATTGTATAAGTACCACCAGTCTTGTAAGAGATTGTCTGGTCGTTACCTTGTACTTTTTCACCCTGGAATGTAGCTGGCTGGCCTTTAGCTTCACCGCCATCCCATCTCAATACTGGAGTTACTTCAACGATAGCGTTCTTTTTGAAGTACTTTTCGGGGAACTTACCTGTGATAGTAACAGGAACTTTACCTCCGACAGCTTCTAACACTTCTGGATTTGTTGTGAAGTAGTCAGCGGATAATTCGCCCATCTTGCTACATGAAGAGAAAGCAAGGACTAACAATGCCACTAAAGGCAAATACAACTTCTTAATCATGATTTTTTAAATATTAGGTTTGTTATAAAAATATAATCTAGCTGTTTTTTTATTCTTTTGGGGGCAAAGATAAGAAAAACTCTATTAGGTGTGGATGTTTTAACCTCCTTTTTTTTAAGAGATATTAAAAAAAAGATTAAATTAAGTCATTTTCTCTTTCTCTGCACCTTGATACTTAATGTTTCTAGGATGATGCCCGATGATTTCTTGTCGTAATCTGTTCTTGTCTATGTGTGTATAAATTTCAGTTGTTCCGATGCTCTCATGTCCTAACATGCATTGTATTGCACGTAAGTTCGCTCCACCTTCTAATAAATGAGTAGCAAAGGAATGCCGGAATGTATGTGGACTTATTTTCTTTTTTAATCCGATCAGGCTGGCTAATTCCTTTATAATATGGAATACCATAATACGGGAAATGTTTTTTCCGAAACGGCTGATAAATACAAAATCTTCATATTCCGGTTTGATGAGTCCCTGGTTCCGTTCGATAAAGTAGTTCCGGATTTCATTGATGGCACGAGGAGATATAGGTACAAGGCGTTGTTTGCTCCCTTTCCCTTCGACTTTTATAAAGCCTTCATCGAAATACAGATCGGATATTTTCAGGTTGCATAACTCAGAAACTCGGAGCCCGCAGCTGTATAAGGTTTCTAGAATCGCACAATTTCGCTGTCCTTCACGGGTGCTTCGGTCTATACTTCCGATGAGGGCATCGATCTCTTCTACGCTTAGGACATCGGGAAGATGTTTCCCGATTTGAGGAGATTCCAGTAGTTCTGTAGGATCTTGCTGGATATAGTCATCCAGTACCAGAAAATGGTAAAAAGAACGTATGCCGGAAAGTATGCGCGCCTGTGACCGCGGGTGAATTCCGATATCATGAAGTCCGGCGGAAAATGCTTCCAGGTCTTGTAGGGTAACTTGGGTATAATCGATATTCTCTAATGTCAGGTATGCGAATAATTTATCCAAATCTGTGAGGTAAGCCTGTACTGTATTTTCAGAGAGAGATTTTTCTAATTTCAGATATTGCTTATACTTTATTATTATCTTCTCTCTTTTCACATAAGTTTTCATTTCTTTTTCGTATCTTTGTGCCAAATTTCTCAACAAAGGTATTAAAAAGTTTTAGTTTGAATAGGTATGAGAATACAAATAATCAATGGTCCCAATATCAATTTATTGGGGAAACGAGAACCTTCAATTTACGGTGCTGTTTCTTTTGAAGATTATTTGGTGACGCTGAAAGCACAGTATCCCGATGTACAGATAGAATACTATCAGTCGAATATAGAGGGGGAATTGATTAATAAAATCCATGAAATAGGGTTTTCTTATGATGGAATTGTGCTGAATGCAGGAGCTTATACGCACACTTCTATAGCTTTGCAAGATGCTATCCGTGCTGTAACAACTCCTGTCATTGAAGTACATATCTCGAATGTGCATACCCGGGAAGAGTTCCGGCATAAATCTATGATCTCTTGTGCTTGTAAAGGAGTGATATGTGGCTTCGGACTTGATTCGTACAGACTTGCTTTGGAAGCACTTTTATATACAAAGAAATAATACATTTAGAATAAGAACAAAATATGATGCTCAAACAAACAAAAATCGTTGCGTCCATTTCGGACTTACGTTGTGAAGTAGATTTTATCAGAGACCTTTTTAATGCCGGTATGAATGTTGTTCGTATGAATACAGCTCATGCCAGTCGTGAAGGATTCGAAAAATTAATCAGTAACGTGCGTGCGGTATCAAACCGTATCGCTATCCTGATGGATACAAAAGGTCCGGAAGTACGTACTACTGCAAGCGCAGAAGGTCCTATTGATTTTAAAACAGGAGATAAAGTACGTATTGTTGGCAATCCTGCACAGGAAACTACTCGTGAATGCATTGCTGTGACCTATCCGGGCTTTGTACACGATTTGTCGGTTGGTGCCGATGTATTGATTGATGACGGTGAACTGGAACTGAAGGTTGTAGAAAAGAGTGAAGATACTTTGTTTTGCGAGGTTTGTAACGATGCTACACTGGGAAGCCGTAAGAGCGTGAATGTTCCGGGTGTACGTATAAACCTTCCTTCACTGACTGAAAAAGACAGAAACAATATTCTTTATGCAATCGAAAAGGATATTGATTTCATCGCACATTCATTTGTACGCAATAAGCAAGATGTACTTGACATTCGTGAAATATTGGATGCACACAAGAGCGACATTAAGATTATTGCAAAGATTGAAAATCAGGAAGGTGTAGATAATATTGATGAAATACTTGAGGTAGCTGACGGAGTTATGGTTGCTCGTGGTGACTTAGGTATTGAAGTTCCTCAGGAACGTATTCCGGGTATTCAGCGTCAGCTTATCAAGAAATGTATTCTGGCAAAGAAACCGGTTATCGTAGCAACTCAGATGCTGCACACCATGATTAACAACCCACGTCCTACTCGTGCAGAGGTTACAGATATTGCAAATGCAATCTATTATCGTACAGACGCGCTGATGTTGAGTGGTGAAACTGCATATGGAAAATATCCGGTAGAAGCTGTTAAGACAATGGCTAAGATTGCTGCACAGGCTGAAAAGGATAAAATGGAAGAAAATGATATTCAGATTCCTTTGACTCCGGAAAACACAGATGTTACTGCATTCCTTGCTAAACAAGCTGTACGTTCTACTACATTGATGCCGATTCGTGCTATCATTACTGACTGTTTCAGTGGTTTGACTGCTCGTAACCTGGCAGCTTTCCGTGGAAAATATCCTGTGTTGGCTGTATGTTATAAGGAAAAGACTATGCGTCATCTGGCATTATCTTATGGAGTGGAAGCTATCTATATGCCAGAAAAAGCCAGTGGTCAGGAATATTATTTCACAGCATTGCGTAAATTGATTGCTGATGGAGTTCTTTCAGATAAAGACATGGTGGCTTATTTGAGCGGAGGAAAGAAAGGTACTCATACTTCATTCCTTGAAATCAATCAGGTAGGCGATGTGTTGGACAGTGAAGATGAATATGTTTTACCCAACCGTAACCGTTACTTATAATATATATGAAAGAAACGGACGCTCTGGACGATTATATACTTCAGCATATAGATGAAGAAGGAGAATACTTGAAGGCTTTATACCGGGCGACGCATGTTAAACTTTTGCGTCCCCGTATGGCTTCAGGGCATCTGCAAGGACGTATGCTGAAAATGTTTGTACAGATGATACGTCCGAAACAAGTGCTTGAGATAGGTACTTACAGCGGATATTCCGCTCTCTGTCTGGCAGAAGGACTGGAAGAAGGGGCTATGCTCCATACTTTCGAGATAAATGATGAGCAAGAGGATTTTACACGTCCGTGGCTGGAAAATTCATTGTATGCCGATAAAATAAAGTTCTATATAGGTGATGCCTTGAAGATTGTGCCTGATATGGACGTAACATTTGATCTTGCTTTTGTTGACGGTAATAAGCGTTTTTATGTAGAGTATTATGAGATGATTCTGAAAAAGATGAACTCAGGAGGCTATATTATAGCCGATAATACGTTGTGGGACGGACATGTACTTGAACCCGAACCTCATCATACAGATACGCAAACTATCGGTATTAAGAAGTTTAATGATTTGGTGGCGGCCGATACACGTGTAGAAAAAGTTATATTGCCTTTGCGTGACGGATTAACCATCATACGTAAAAAGTAATTATTTATATGGAAACAACCAGACAAAATAAAATCGCTCGGCTCATTCAGAAAGAGCTGAGTGATATTTTCTTGCTGCAAACAAAGGCGATGCACGGTGTATTGGTTTCAGTCAGTGTTGTGCGTATTAGCCCGGATATGAGTTACGCTCGTGTATATCTTAGCGTGTTCCCGTCGGAACGTAGTGAGGAAATCGTAAAAAATATCAATGACAATATGAAGTCGATTCGTTTTGAATTGGGAAATCGGGTACGTCATCAGTTGCGTATTATTCCGGAACTTAAATTCTTTGTCGACGATTCGCTGGATTATGCTGCTCATATCGATGAGCTGCTTAAGAAATAAACTCTCTTGTTCACCACAGGCTGCATCATTCTATTTCTTTTTGTTATAGAAGTGCGGTCTGTGGTGAAAAATTAATACACCATGAATTTCCCCTTTTACATAGCTCGAAGATATTTGTTTTCCAAGAAATCGCATAATGCTATCAATGTGATTTCGGCTATTTCCGTATGTGGAGTGGCACTTGCTACGCTGGCACTGGTATGTACGTTGTCTGTATTCAATGGGTTTCAAGATTTGGTAACTACATTTTTTACAGCCTTCGATCCGCAATTGAAGATTACTGCTGTTCGTGGAAAGGTATTTGACGGGCAAGATAAGCGAGTGCTTCAGCTCAAAAAAATGCCAGACGTAGAAGTTTATTCCGAGTCTTTGGAAGACAATGTAATGGTGCAATATCAAGGCAGACAGGCTATGGCGGTGGTGAAAGGAGTTGAAGATAACTTTGATCAGCTGACTCCCATAGACAGTATTCTTTTTGGAAGAGGTGATTTACTGCTTCATGATGAGGTTGTTGATTATGCTATTCCCGGTATTCAATTGCTTTCTACATTAGGCTCAGGTATCCGTTTTCTGGATCCGTTGGAAATATACGCTCCCCGTCGTGGTGCAAAGGTGAATATGGCAAATCCTTCTACAGCTTTTGTTACCGGTAATTTATTTTCATCGGGACTGGTTTTTGCTGTAAACCAGGAAAAATATGATGCTTCTTACATACTGACATCAATAGATTTTGCCCGACGTTTATTTCAATATACTACAGAGGTCAGTGCAATAAATCTGAAACTGAAAGCTGGAGCAGATACGGATGCAGTAAAAAAACATATACAAGATTTGTTAGGTGATGATTTCCTGGTACAAGACCGTTACGAGCAGCAGGCAGATACCTATCGTATAATGGAGATAGAAAAGCTTATTTCTTACCTGTTTCTTACCTTCATCCTGATGATTGCATGTTTCAATGTGATAGGCTCTCTCTCGATGCTTATTATTGATAAGCGCGATGATGTTGTGACCTTGCGCAATTTGGGTGCGAGCGATCGGCAGATAGTGCGTATCTTTTTGTTCGAAGGACGTATGATATCGTTTTTCGGAGCGTTTGCAGGAGTTGTATTAGGTTTGCTGCTTTGTTGGTTGCAGCAAGAATATGGCCTGATAGCTTTGGGAAGCTCTGGAAGCTTTGTAGTTGATGCTTATCCGGTAAGTGTACATGCATCAGATGTACTTCTTATTTTTATCACCGTATTATTGATTGGCTTTCTGTCGGTATGGTATCCTGTACGTTTTCTTAGTAAACGGTTGCTGAATAAGTAGGAATTGATTTATATCTTCGGAAAGTCAATAAAGACATTATAAAAAAACGGACCTGTAGAGCTTTCTGCACAGGTCCGTTTTTGTGTATTACACTGTTTCTTTTTATTCGTCAGCAAGGATGAAATCAAGCTGCTTCTTTTCCAGGTTAGCACGGGCTACTTTAATTTTTACCGGGTCGCCAAGACTGAATTTGCGATGATGACGCCGTCCGATAAGACAGTAGTTCTTCTCGTCGAACTCATAGTAGTCGTTACCCAGATCACGCATAGAAACCATACCTTCACATTTATTCTCGTTGACTTCTACATAAAGTCCCCATTCAGTGACTCCTGATATAACTCCATCATAAATGTTTCCGATACGCTCACTCATAAATTCTACTTGTTTGTATTTGATGGATGCACGTTCGGCACTGGCAGCAGTCTGCTCCATAGCAGAACTATGTTCGCATAATTCTTCATACTTATCAGCTTGTGCAGTTCTTCCTCCTGCAAGGTAGCGGGTAAGTAACCGGTGAACCATCAAGTCCGGATAACGGCGAATTGGAGAAGTGAAATGTGTATAGAAATCGAATGCCAGCCCATAGTGCCCGATATTATAAATAGAATATCTTGCTTTCTGCATGGCACGTAATGAAACGGTTTCTATCAGATTTTGTTCTTTTTTACCTTCAATGTCGCTCAGCAGTCGGTTGATTGACTTAGATACATCTGTTTTACTTCCTCCTGTACGTATCTTGTAGCCAAAACGTGCTATAAACTGACTCAGGTTATCCAGTTTGTCCGGATCAGGCAGGTCGTGGATACGGTAAGGAAATACCTTCGGCTTTTTATTCTTAGGAACTTTTCCGATATGTTCGGCTACCGTACGATTTGCCAGTAACATGAATTCTTCTATCAGCTTGTTTGCCTCTTTGGAAACCTTGAAGTATACACTCAAAGGTTTTCCTTTTTCATCTATTTCAAATTTTACTTCACAACGGTCGAAGTTAATGGCACCGGCAGCCATTCGCTTTTCACGGAGAATTTGTGCAAGCTTATTCAGTTGAAGTATTTCTTCCTTATAATCTCCTTCTCCTGTCTCGATGATGTTTTGTGCTTCTTCATAAGTGAAACGGCGATTCGATTTGATGACTGTATGACGAATACGGTAATCTTTTATTTCTGCCTTTTCATTCATATTGAAAATAACAGAATAAGCCAGCTTCTCTTCGTCTGGACGCAGTGAACAGATAAAATTACAAAGACGTTCGGGCAGCATCGGAATAGTACGGTCTACCAGATACACGGAAGTAGCTCGTTTTACAGCTTCTTTATCGATGATACTACCTTCTTTTACATAATGTGAAACATCAGCAATGTGTACACCTACTTCCCATAATCCAGGTTTCAACTGACGGATAGAAAGTGCGTCGTCGAAGTCTTTAGCATCTTTGGGGTCGATGGTAAAAGTTACGATATCGCGGAAGTCTTCACGTTCTGCATAGTCTTCAGGAGTTATTTCTGCCGATATCTTTTCGGCAGCAGCCTCTACAGCTTGCGGATAGACATAAGGCAATCCGTATTCAGCAAGAATGGCATGCATTTCTGTTGTGTTCTCACCTGCTTTCCCTAAAATATCTATAACTTCTCCAAACGGATTTTTTGCTTCTTCGGGCCATTCGGTTATCTTGACCACAGCTTTATCTCCGTTTTTCCCTCCCTTCAACTTTTCTTTAGGAATGAAGATGTCATTGGCAAGTGTATTGCTTTCTGTAAGAAGGAATGCATAGTTTTTGCTGACTTTCAGAGTTCCTACGAAATTGGTATTGGCATGCTCGAGAATTTCAATAACTTGTCCTTCTATTTCATGACGACGGCGTTTGGCACAAAGGATAATCTTAACTTTGTCATTATTCATGGCATGAGCAGAATTGCGTTCTGCTACAAAGACAGGCTCTCCACCATCTTCCGGAATAAAAAGATTTTTTCCGTTGCTTTTACGTTGGAATGTTCCGGTCATAATCTGACCTTTATCATTCAGCTTATAATGTCCTTTTTCTGTTTCTATCAGAAAATTATCTTCTGCCATTTCCTGAACGATATCGGCACAAAGCATTTTCAATGGATGAGTAGTTAATTTCAGTCCTGTGAACAACTGTTTCATACCGAAACTTTCCATTGGCTTCATACGGAAATAATTGACCAGCATCTCTGCCAGTTCTTTTTTCTTCATATATTTTCCGCCTTTTTTTTCTTTCTTTTTCTTTGCCATAATCGTAATGTTTTAATTTGCTGCTGTAACCTTTGGAATAATCAGCCTGATACAACAACTGTTTCTTTCACAAAGTAAACAAAATAAATGGAATAAAGGAGCAATAACTCGCTATATTTTAAGGTAGAAAGGTGAGAAACTATTATCTTTGCCGCATGGAGAAAAAAGTATTGGTAACCGGAGCAAGCGGCTTTATCGGAAGCTTTTTGGTAGAAGGAGGGCTGGAGCGCGGTATGCAGGTATGGGCTGGTGTACGTAAGAGCAGTAGTAGGAAATATTTGCAAGATAGCCGTATCAGTTTTGCTGAGCTTGATTTTACTGATTCCGACCGTTTGGAAGAACAATTGAAGCAACATAAACTGGAGCATGGTGGATGGGATTACATCATTCATTGTGCAGGGGTGACGAAGTGCCGTGACAAAGCAGATTTTGAAATAGGTAATTATTGGGCCACTCGTCATTTTATTGAAACATTGATGCGTTTGGAGATGCTTCCCGAACAATTCATTTATATCAGTTCGTTGAGTATCTTCGGACCGATAAGGGAAAAAGACTATTCTCCCATTTGTGAACAAGATACGCCTCGCCCTAATACGGCTTATGGGGTAAGTAAGCTGCATTCGGAAGAATACTTGCAGAAGCTGAAGGATTTTCCGTATGTCATATTCCGTCCGACAGGAGTTTATGGTCCTCGGGAGAAAGACTATTTCCTGATGGTTGAATCGATTTCACGTCATGTTGATTTTGCTGCCGGATTTCGTCGGCAGGATATAACATTTGTGTATGTCAAGGACCTGGTTCAAGCTGTATATCGCGCTATTGATAAGAAAGTAGTGCGCAGAGCTTATTTTGTAAGTGACGGATATGTATATAATAGCCGGACATTTTCTGATTTAATCCAAAAAGAGTTAGGCAATCCGTGGTTGATACGTTTTACATGTCCGTTGGCTTTGCTTAAAGTAATATCTTTCTTTGCTGAAAACATAGCCCGACTATTTCATAAATCGAGCACATTGAATCTGGATAAGTATAAAATAATGAAGCAGCGTAACTGGCAATGTGATATTACTCCATTGGAAAAAGAATTAGGCTATCGGGCAGAATACCCGTTAGAGAGAGGTGTAAAAGAGATTATTGCATGGTATAAAAAGGAGAAATGGCTATAAAATTGTTTGAACGTGTAGATAGTGGAAGGGGATTGTTTGCAGTAGAAACAATTAGCCTGATATACAATGCTTTAACATCTTTGCTGATTTTATTGCTTTTTCCTCGTATGGATCATCCGGGCATGATGTTGCTGGAGCGTCTGGGTATTGTTATTCTGACGTTTGTCCTGATATTTCTGTATCAGGCTTTTCCCTGTCGTCTGACGGCTTTTGTCCGTATGGCTGTGCAGATGAGTCTGCTCGCTTACTGGTATCCGGATACATTTGAGTTTAACCGTCTGTTCCCTAACCTGGATTATTTATTTGCTCATGCTGAGCAGATATTGTTTGGCTGTCAGCCTGCTGTTGAATTCAGCAAGCTCTGTCCTTCCATATGGTTCAGTGAACCTTTCAATATGGGCTACTTCTTTTATTATCCGATGATACTGGTGGTAGTGGTATATTATTTTCTGAACCGGTTTGAATGGTTCGAAAAGATTTGTTTCGTACTGGTTACCTCATTCTTCATTTATTATTTTGTCTATATAATGTTACCCGTAGCAGGACCTCAGTTCTATTTTCCGGCTATCGGGATGGATAAGGTAAACGCCTGCATTTTCCCTGCTATTGGGGACTACTTTAATACCAATGATTATCTGATACCTGGTCCGGGCTTTGAGCACGGTTTGTTCTATCAGCTTGTCGAGGCTTCACAGGAAGTTGGAGAACGTCCTACCGCAGCTTTTCCCAGTTCACATGTAGGAATATCTACTATTGTAATGATAATGGCATGGCGTGTAAACAAGAAACTGGCTTATGTGCTGGCACCTTTCTATATTCTTCTTTGCTGCGCTACTGTATATATTCAGGCGCATTATCTGATAGATGCCATCGTAGGTTTTGTATCGGCATTCTTTGTTTACCAGCTTGCTACATTGATGTATAAAAGATGGTTTATCTCACCAGTTTTTAAGCTGATGGGATAAACTGTTCTATTATTCTCCTCCGAAAGTGCTTTCTATATGATCGAGTATTCCGTTCAGCTCCGGCAATGTTTCTGCGCGAAGCATGGCTATACGTGTATCCTTAAAATTAGGAATGCCTTTAAACAATGGAGATGCAGCCAGATGACGGCGGACATGAAGAATACCCCGGCGTTCGTCGAGCAGATTGACACTATCTTGTACTTCACGGCGTAAGACGTCCATTTTCCATTTGAATGACAAAGGAGGAAGTTCTTCTCCAGTTTTCAGGTAATGTTTTACTTCTTTGAATATCCATGGGCGTCCGAAGCTGGCACGGCCTATCATAATGGCATCCACTCCGTAACGGTCGAAGCATTCTTGTGCACGCTGTGGAGTTGTAACATCGCCATTACCGATAATAGGAATATGCATACGTGGATTATTCTTGACCTCACCGATCAGTGTCCAGTCGGCTTCACCTGTATACATTTGTGCTCGTGTACGTCCGTGTATGGTTAAAGCTTCGATACCACAGTCTTGCAGCTGTTCTGCCAGTTCGATGATGATTTTGTGTTCCGCATCCCATCCCAGACGGGTCTTTACCGTTACCGGAATTTTTACGGCATCAACAACAGCCTTGGTTATCTCCAGCATTTTCGGAACATTCTGCAACATTCCGGAACCAGCTCCTTTACCTGCTACACGTTTTACCGGGCAACCGAAATTCAAGTCCAGAATATCTGGATTGGCTTGTTCCACAATACGGGCAGCTTCTACCATGGTATCAGTATCTTTCCCATATATCTGAATGGCAACAGGACGTTCTGCATCACTGATGTTCAGTTTTAACATGGTTTTTCCAACTGAGCGAATCAAGGCATCGCTCGATACAAATTCGGTATATACCATGTCTGCTCCAAATTCTTTGCACAGCAAGCGGAATGCAGGGTCTGTCACGTCCTCCATAGGAGCAAGCAGTACAGGCTTGTCGCCCAGATCAATATTTCTTATTTTCATCGTAATGTTTTATAGGGTTTCACTGCAAGCAGTGCAGGTAAAAACTTGAGTACAATTATAAACAGATTGTTGAATATCGCTGCAAAATTAATAAATAAAAGAAATCCTCCCAAACCGGAAGGATTACCTTTCGTCTGGGAGGATTAAGTATTGTTCGAACTACCACTTATCGGTAGATGCTCAATTTAGGATGATCGTTGTACAGATTTTGATTTTGCAGTTCTTCTTTTTCTGTGATACGGAACAGGTAATATTTGCTGTTCACTTCGAAATCAGAACCGTCAGGGAACTTCAATGTAGAATGTCCGCTGATAAGCATACAATTTTTTTCTTTATACTCGTCACTTGCATCTTCCGGAGCTAATATTACATCACCGTTTTCATCCAGTTTTGGAGTTCTTATTTCCTGGCCTTTGCTGTCGTGTGTAATATCTGCCATTGCGTACTTCTCAAATTTCTTACGTTCTACTGATTGCTGGTTACGGATGATATCGGTCAGTGAGAAACCTTCTCCCCACAGCTCTTTACGGCGTTCCAGCCAGATTTCTTTCAACAGTTCATCACCAGTAGCGGTAACGGCTGGCGATTCGAATCCCTCTTTCATGCGGGCATCACGAAGTTCTTTCAGAAGTGTCTGTGCTTCACCAGTTTTTCCACTGATATGTGCAGCTGCTTCTGCCTTGATCAGGTACATTTCTGCCACACGCATCATGATGACATCTCCTAACATATTATTGATATCAGCGAACAGGAATTTATAGTTAAGCATAGCACACTCGCCGTAACCTGTATTCAAACCCCATTTAAACAGATCTCTACGGTAGTCATTCTTATCAAACAGTTCCTTGAAGTAAGGGTCTGTGTTGAAGTTTGTATAACCACCACCTGGAGTTGTTGTATCTTTATAATAGAAGTTATAAGCTGGAAGGTTATCATCCAACGTACAAGAGTATCCCCACATCCATTCTTTGTTCAGTGCGTTGTTGAAACCTGACTTATATTCTGCTTCGCTCATCAGGTAGCTATTTTTCAGCTTCATAGCCTCATCTGCATATTTGTATGCATCTTCCCACTTACGTGCATATAAGCTTGCACGTGCTCTCAGACCGGTTACAACAGTATGGTCGATTTTGTACTGATCTGTTGCATTCGAACCGCGATTGTAATCTTCCGGAATCAGGTCGTAACCCCATTTCAAATCGTTTAATGCCTGTTCGTATACTTCCGATACACTTGCGGCCGGCTTTCCTGTTGTCGCCATATCGTAGTCGGTTGGTTCTGTATAGATAGGTACACAAACAGCATCCGGATCTTTATCGATAGCGAAAGAATAATGGCTTGCCAGTAACATGTACAAGAAACCACGAGTAGCATAAGCTTGTCCCTTGATGCGATTCTTTTCTGCCTGATCTCCTGAAATACCGTCGATGTTCTTGATAACGGCATTACAGTTGTTAATCGGATCGTAAACCATGTCCCACATTACATCGTTTATTTCTCCACGTCCGTAACCATTAGTCAGATTGTAACTGGAAGAATAACCATAGCTGGTTGTTCTTACGACGTCCGAACCTGCAAAATCATCATTGATCATGATAGCTCCATATCCGATAGATGCGTAAGTAGAACCAGAGTTAAAGATATAGTTCCAGGATCCTCTGATTATACGGTCAGCGTTTTCCAGATTTTTGAATACAACATCTGCTTCAAGTGAAGTTGTAGGAGCTGTATCTAGGTCACAGGCTGTTACAGAGCAAGCAGCCAGTGCAGCAAGGCATATATTTTTATAATTGAATTTCATATCTAGTTTATTTATTAAAGAGTTACATTAATACCAAATGAGAATGTTTTCATTGCCGGATAGCGGTATGATACGACACCGCTGATAGGCTGTTCAGGATCAAGACCCTGCTGGTGACTGAATGTCAACAGGTTCTCTCCCTGAACGAAGATGCTGGCATCTTTCAGTGTGGCAAAATGTATCCAGTTTTTAGGCAAAGTATAGCTTAATGTAACAGTTTTCAAACGCAGGAATGAGCGGTTTACCAACCAGCGGCTTGAACTGCTTGTGAAATAGCTTGTCTGGTTGTACGACAGACGTGGAATGTCTGTGTATCGGTTTTCCGGTGTCCAGCGGTTCAGCATATCTTCACTCATAGAGCTACCGTTTCCACCTTTTACGCTCATCATGCTAATCTTGTCGTTGTTATACAGCTTACCTCCGATTGCATAAGAGAACAGCATAGATAATGACAGGTTTTTCCAGCTAAGATCTGACTGGAAACCACCACTCAACTTAGGCAGTGAGCTGCCTACCTTCACCTTATCGTCTGGTGTCAGGCTAGAGTAGTCTTCGGTTACCTGACGGCTGCCATCTTCTGCGGTGTAATACCACTGTGGTTTACCGTTTTCCGGATTTACACCAGCCCATTCATACAACCAGAAATCATATAATGAGCCACCTTTTACCCATTTCTTTGAGCTCTGCCACATAACATCGGTTGGCAGTTCTACGATTTCATTCTTATAAGTAGTTGCATTCAAGCTCAGTTTCCAAGTCCAGTCTTTTGTCATAACTGGAGTACCACTGATTGTAAATTCCCAACCGTAGTTTTTCAGTTTACCGATGTTGGCATCGATACTTGAGAATCCGCTTGAAGGAACCAGGTCGCGGGCAAACAACAAATCTTTAGAAGAGCGTTGGAAGAATTCGATAGTACCGTTCAAACGGTTGCTCCAGAATCCAAAGTCCAGACCTACGTTCAAGTTCAAGTTTGTTTCCCAGCTCAATTCCGGAGTTTCCAAACGTGATGCGTGCAGAGTAGACTCACCCAGTGAGCTGCCGATTGAATAGAGAGCCTTATATGCATAGTAACCTACATTGTCATTACCTTGTGCACCGTAACTTGCACGAAGAGTCAGGTTGCTCAGCCAGTTATTGCTTGCTTCTTCCAGGAATTTCTCACGTGAGATTTTCCATGAACCTCCGAATGACCAGAAAGTACCCCAGCGATGATCCGGATGGAAACGTGAAGAACCGTCGGTACGAACTGAAGCTGATACAAAATATTTGCTCTTATAAGAATATTCGGCACTTCCGAAGAAACTCAGCAATTTATACTGGTCGCTGTTTCCGCCGAAGCTGCTCAATGTAGAAGCTACATCTGGTTCAAAATAACCGTCAGTAATGACACCCGTTCTTGATCCGCTGAAATTTGATGTGTTAAATTCGTAATATTCCTGACCTGCCATCAGACGAACATCATGGTCTTCTTTGAAAGTATGGTTCCAGTTGATAACGTTATTGTATGTCATACCGGTAGTACGGTCGTTTCCTTTTTCTACACTACCTGTCAACGGTTGTTTACCGTAGGTTGGGTTGTTATAGTTGTGAGTAAACTTGCTGTCATAGTCAATGTTCAAAGACATTTTGTAGCTTAAACCTTCGATCGGAGTAATTTGCAAGTAACCACGTATAGATGCTGCATCACGTTTGTACTCTTTCTTGTCGTACAGCATAGACTGTGCGAAGTTGTAACCGTTGTATGAACCTTTACGGTAAGTACCATAATCGTAAACACGGTTCCCATTTTCATCCAGGATATATTCTCCTGTTGTCATATCACGTTCATAAACAGGATAGAAAGAAGGAATGTCGCGTGCTGCCAATACAATATTGCCGATAGCTGTATCATTCTGCTTCGGGTAATTTTGTATAGAATGGCTGGCTGCTACATTCAGTCCGACCTGTAACCATTTACGCAGATCGGTTGTGATGTTAGAACGCAAGTTGTAACGTTTGAATCCTGAACAGATGTAAGCACCCTGATCGTCCAGATAACCTAATGAGAAATAGTATTTTGTTTTCTCGCTACCACCAGAAACACTTGCATTCAAGTCTGTATAGTGAGCGTCTTGTGTCAGGGCATCTTCCCAACTGTCGTCCCACAGAGGAGTTGCGCCGGCTACAATTTTTCCATCCGTTCCTACAGGTTGTGGATAACTTGTACCATAAGGATTGATACCCAGACCTCCTGTTTGTGTAGTAGCAACGATAGAAGAAGCTTTTTGTGCTGCTTCAACAGGGTCTGATCCGTTGTCAATATAGCTGTTGCGCAAAGCTTCCCATTGCAGCATAAAATAATCGTTTGTACTCAACTGGTCGTAATCGCGTACGGCACGGCTTGAGAAACCATATTTTGCTGATAACTGAATTGTCGGAGCAGAACCGTTCTGTCCTTGCTTCGTTGTAATCATGATAACACCGTTTGCTGCACGAGAACCGTAAAGAGAGGCAGCAGCGGCATCCTTCAGAACTGTAACTGAAGCGATATCCTGTGAAGAAATAGAAGACAATTTACCATCATACGGAACACCATCGACTACATATAACGGTGTCTGAGACGCATTGGCAGAACCTACACCACGAATGTAAATGTCGGCATCTTCTCCGGGCTGTCCGCTTGTAGAGAATGACTGCAAACCTGCTACTGTTCCCTGTAATGCTTTTGATACACTTGAAACCTGTGAAGCTGCTACAATTTTCTTGTCGATAACGCTGGCAGAACCTGTAAAAGTAGATTTTTTGGCAGTACCATATGGCACGGCAATAACTACTTCTTCGATGGCTACAGAAGATTCCTTCAAATCAACGTTGATGACTTTTTGTCCTTTTACCGGCATTTCTACGGTTTCATATCCGATGAATGAGAACACCAGTGTGCTTTTTGCTTCAACTTGTAGTGAATAACTACCGTCTATGGAGGTAATTGTACCATGTGTGCCTCCTTTGACTGCCACTGTTACTCCCGGCATCTCTTCGCCGTTGGCCGTAACTTTTCCGTTCACAGTAATTTCCTGTGCGTAAGTCGCTACACAGATTAGCAAGCTGCATAGCAGTGATAAGAATTTACTCATAAATCTCTCTCTTAATGATTTTGGGTTAATATAATTTTTCGGTTCTTTCTTAGCTTATGCCTTATGTTTTCTTGTTTTCATCTCAATGAAAACATTGATACTTTTTTTTAAAGTTTTTGTGTCTTTTGCCTTATGTTTTGTGTCGGGCGACAAAAATATAAAATAATTCATATAATATGTAATAAAAAGTAATATTTCTTGTATGTTTATCTACTTTCTGCATACTGGCACTATATGTATGCTTTATTTGTGTACTGTTTTAGAAAGATCGTTCAGGGGTTTCTGTCCGCTTGTTCGTGTGTTTGCCGGAAATTCGTTACCTTTGCATCCGAAACCAATAAGAAAAGATGAATTACTCAATAAAGGACTTCGAAATTATGGCACCGGTCGGCTCTCGAGAGTCGCTGGCTGCGGCTATTCATGCAGGAGCAGATTCTATCTATTTCGGCATTGAAAGCCTAAATATGCGTGCCCGTTCTGCAAATACGTTTACTGTTGACGACTTGCGTGAGATTGCGAAAGTATGTGACGAGAATGGGGTGAAAAGCTACCTTACGGTAAATACTATTATTTATGATGAGGATCTGGCTCTGATGCGGAAAATTGTAGATGCTGCAAAGGAAGCCGGTATCAGCGCTGTGATTGCTGCCGACGTAGCTGTCATGGCATACTGTAATCAGATAGGACAGGAGGTACATTTGTCTACTCAGCTGAATATCAGTAATGCGGAAGCTTTGAAATTTTATTCGCAGTTTGCCGATGTAGTAGTCTTGGCCCGTGAATTGAATCTGAAGCAAGTACGTAAAATTTATGATGCTATTCAGGAACAGCATATTACGGGACCTATGGGGCAGCCTGTACGTATCGAAATGTTCTGTCACGGAGCTTTGTGTATGGCCGTATCGGGTAAATGTTATCTGAGCTTGAATGAATTGAATGCTTCGGCAAACCGTGGAGCTTGTATGCAGGTATGCCGTCGTTCGTATATTGTGAAGGATAAGGAAAGCGATATCGAACTGGAAATAGATAACCAGTATATCATGTCGCCCAAGGACTTGAAGACTATTCATTTCATGGACGAGATGATAGAGGCTGGAGTGCGGGTGTTCAAAATCGAAGGTCGTGCACGTGGACCTGAGTATGTGCGAACTGTAGTGGAATGTTATAAGGAGGCTATACGCTCGTATCTGGAAGGTACTTTTACAGAAGAGAAGAAAGCTGACTGGGATACGCGTCTCAAGACTGTATTCAACCGTGGATTCTGGAACGGTTATTATCTGGGACAACGTCTGGGTGAATGGAGCAAGAACTATGGTTCGGAGGCTACCGAACGTAAGGTATATGCCGGACGTGGTATTAAATATTTCTCGAATATCGGGGTAGCTGAATTCCTGATCGAAGCTTCCGAAATAAAAGTTGGAGATAAACTTCTGATTACAGGTCCTACTACGGGGGCCATGTATGTTACTTTGGAAGAAGCACGTGTTGACCTGAAACCGGTAGATGTGGTAAAGAAGGGGGTACATGTTTCGTTTAAGGTATCCGACCGTATTCGTCCTAGCGACAAGCTTTATCGTATAGTTCCTGCCGATGAGTTGAAAAAGAAATAATTTCTATTATTATCACATTGCAATATCCTCTTTATACATTATTCTCCAATGAAAAAAGTATAAAGAGGATATTTTATTTTTTTCTGTGCATACTTTGCAAAAAACAACAGCATCTTTTACTGAAAACATCGAGAATTTTTAATCTTTTTTGTACGAAGGTTCGTCGAGTTTGTACAAAAAAACAGGGCTCATGCCGACGTTTTGAGAGGAACTTTGTCATCTAAGTAGCATGAGCCCGTTATATCTTTATTAGTGAATGATAAGTCTTTCGGCCTTGGTTATAATGTGCCTTTTCTGATAGCTTCCATGATATTGGCAGGTGGACGCTGAGCCAATAATTCTTTTTTCATAAAATCCATGTAAGGAGCTACATGGTCGAAATACTGATAGTAACCTTTGCATAAGTAATTTAGTCCGGTTTCTCCGGAAGCTGTTTTGCAAAAACGGTTTTTGGGACATTCTCCGTTGCATGCAAAGAGATACTGACATTCCTTGCATTGTGTCGGCAGTTTCTCAGATTTATCCCGGCCGAACTGTAATTGCTTTTCACTGTACATCATTTCTACCAGCGATTTTGAATAAATGTTTCCTAATTTGTACTGTGGAAATACGAAGTGGTCGCAAGCATATACATCGCCGTTGAATTCGATTACTCCGGCATGGCCACAATTTTTTGCCAAAGAGCAAACTCCAGGTTGCTCACCTACCCAGTTGGCAAGTGTAGCATCGAATAATTGTATAAAATATTCGCCGACATCATTTCGTACCCATTCATCGAAAATGGTACAGAGAAAGTTTCCCCATTGTTCGGGAGTAACGGAAAAATCGGTTACGGTTTCTGTTGCTCCTTCCTCTACCGAGGCCAGATAACGCCCGTCGGAATGTTGGAATATACGCTCTACGATGGGAGTAAACTGTATGTATCGGCACCCTATTTCCTTAAAGAAGTGATAGAAATCGAGCGGATAGTCGGCATTGAAATCATTTACTACTGCAAGTGCATTCCATTCTACCTGATGTTTGTTTAACAGGTTGATACCTTGCATTACTTTTACAAATGAAGGTTTTCCCTGCTTGTTCTTCCGGTATTCGTCGTGAAACTCCTGCGGCCCGTCAATAGAAACACCTACCAGCCAGTGATTGTCGTGGAAAAAACGGCACCAGTCATCGGTCAGGAGAGTTCCGTTGGTCTGAATACAGTTGTCGATTGTTCTGCCTCCTGCATATTTTCTTTGTAAGGCAACTACCTTCTTATAGAAGTCGAGTGGGCGCATCAGTGTTTCTCCACCATGCCAGGTGAAGAGGACTTGTGGCATAGTCTGACTTTCGATATATTCTTTGATAAACTTTTCCAATAGTTCATCTGTCATTATCTGCCTGGGGTTGTCCTGGTAAAGTTTAGCCTTTTCCAGGTAGTAGCAGTAATGGCATGCCAGGTTGCAAAGAGAACCCACTGGTTTTGCCATGATATACATCGGGCGTGCAAACGGGGCGAATGTGTTCATTATTGTATGATATTAGGTTAGGAATGATTCTATTTATCAGGTATTATTCTAGTGTAATACTTTTTACATGTACTTTCTGATGTAGGAAGATGGATGCTGCTTCCTGAAACTTTTCAACAGATTCGGTTGTGAGAAACTCACAGGTTCCGCCTGCTGTGCAACGTATTCTTATCTCCGAGTGACGGCGGAGGTAATCTTTTAAACTGGCTGCTACGTATTCTCCTTGAGCTACCAGACGGATATGTGGGGGAGTAAACTGGCGTATTTTCTCTATCAGCAAGGGATAGTGTGTACAGCCTAAGATGATGGTATCTATTTTCGGATCTTGTTCCAAAAGTTGATTAATATATTCCTGTACAAAATAATCTGCTCCCGGAGAGTTGAATTCGTTGTTTTCCACTAGCGGAACCCAAAGCGGACAGGCTACACCAGTGAGTTGTATATCCGGAAAGAGCTTATGCAGTTCTATCGGGTATGACTGGGATTTTACTGTTCCGGCTGTGGCAAGCAAGCCAACATGGCGCGAAACTGTGATGTCACCGATACATTCTGCTGTAGGACGGATTACTCCCAAAACTCTACGGGTTGCATCTATATGTGGAAGATCGTTTTCCTGAATACTTCTCAGGGCCTTTGCCGAAGCAGTATTGCAGGCCAGAATGACTAATGGGCAGCCTAAATCGAACAGCTTGCGTACAGCTTGCAGTGTAAACTCATAAACAACTTCGAATGATCTTGTTCCGTATGGGGTGCGGGCATTGTCCCCCAGATAGATATAATCGTACTGAGGCAGTAATTCACGGATTTTATCAAGGATTGTCAGCCCTCCATATCCGGAATCAAATACTCCGATTGGTCCTGTGGCAGAAAGCATGGATATGACTTGATTAAGTGTGAAAAAATAATTGTCATTGACCTCACCCTTTTGGCTGGAGGTGAGAGCCAATGACAACTTTATTTTGTTACGTTGAAAACGTATTTCTTATTGAGCAGGAGCTGCTGCTGGTGCTGCTGCAGGAACAGCTGTCAGGCTGATACCTAATTTTGTTTTGATATCATTTGTAACATCCTTAGACATAGTGTCGTTGATGTAAGGAATATCTGTACGGTTCAGGTCGAACACATAAGTATAACCACCTGCTGCACCGATTGCTTTTACTGCATCTTCCAGTTTCTTATAGATAGGTTCCATCATATCTGCATAAGCTTTTTGCAACTGCTGCTGTGCATCTTGCTGGAACTGCATTCCTTTGTCAGACAGCTCTTGTAATTCTTTCTGACGACGTTCCTGGATATTTTGTGGAAGAGTTTTCTGTTCTTGTTGATATTCAGCAAACTTTTTGTTGAATTCATCAGAAGCACGTTTGATTTCGTCTTCATACTGTTTCTGCAATGCCTGAATGTCTGTCTGAGCTTTTGTATATTCTGGCATTACAGGGATAATGTCCATAGACTTGAAGTGTGCGAACTTCTGTGCGAATACGCTCATAGGAGCGATAAGTAAAAGTAATAAAGCAATTTTTTTCAACATAATCTTATTATTTCTATTTGTTATTAATTTATTTCCGTTTTTTATTTGCTGTCTTTCTTTGACTTTGCAAAAGTATAAAATTAATTTGAATATCCTAATTTAGCGAGCACTTCGTTGCTGATGTCTATACGTGGAGAAGCAAAAATCATGCTTTGTGCTGATGCTCGGTCGATTACTGCATCATAATTTTTCTGTGTTGCAATATCTTTAATAGCATTGTATATGGCATCCTGAATAGGAGTAATCAGTTCCTGACGTTTTTTCATGCCTTCACCCTCGGGACCAAAATACTTTTTCCGTAAATCTGCTGCTTCTTTTTCTTTGGCGATAATGGCATTTTCTTGTGCGGTTTTTTGAGTAGCCGATAAGTTAGAAGCGTTTTTCTGATACTCATCATACATTGTTTTCGCTTCTTGAGCTTTAGCTTCTACTTCACTTTGCCATTGTTTTGACAGGCTTTCCATTTGCTGGTTTGCTTGTTCATAGGCAGGGATTTGTTTCAGGATATACTCCATATCCACCAAAGCAAATCGCTGAGCTTGTGCTGCTATACTGCACACGAGCAATGCTGCTAGAAAGAAAACTTTTTTCATAAGCAATGTTGTTTTTAAATGTAATGAAGAATGATAAATGAAGAACTGGCTGTTAGCCATAGCTTTGGATTCTTCATTTCTCATTCTTCTATTCTTCATTAAATTGGTTTGTCTGTATTAGAACTCTTGTCCGATGATGAAGTGGAACTGGCTTCCGCTATATTGAGTAGAACCGTTGATCTTATCGAAACCATAAGCCCAGTCAATACCCATCATACCAATCATCGGCAGGAAGATACGTACACCTACTCCGGCAGAACGTTTCAACTGGAACGGGTTGAAGTTACTTACATCATTCCAAGCGTTACCTGCTTCTACAAATCCCAAAGCATAGATACTTGTTGAATTTTCCAACATCAACGGATAACGTAATTCAGCTCCCAGGCGGATGTAAGCATAACCTTCACTACCGTACGGAGTTAAAGATCCGTTTTCGTAACCACGCAATGCGATTGTTTCTGAAGCGTAGTTGTAACTATATCCTGTCATACCGTCACCACCTACATAGAATGTTTCAAACGGTGAGCGTTTGTATTTGTTGAAGTGTCCCAGAATACCAAACTCTGTACGTGTCATGATAACCGGACATTTCTGGATATCCATCAGGGCTGTATAAGTTTTTGCTTTGAATTTCCATTTGTGGTATTCAATCCACTTATACATGCTGGCTGCTTCATCATAATTATTCTTTCCATAAGTAGAATAATCTTTCTTACTGAACAGTGAGTAAGGCGGAGTAATCTGCAAAGAAGCGCTGAATTCAGAACCGTAACGCGGGAATATCGGGTTATCGGTTGAGTTACGTGATAATGTCAGGTTCAGGCTTAAGCTGTTACAGTTACCGGTATTCATGTACTGTCCGTTGTTCAGCATAATATACAGATAGCTCCAGTCTTTCAACATGAATCGCTGGTAAGATAATTCTGCCATTAATGTAAAGTAGTCGTCCGGCCAGCGTAGACGTTTACCCCAACCTAATGACAATCCGAACATCTTGATAGACTTGTCAGGGTCGTAATATGATTCGTAATTGTCATAATAACCACCATAGTAGTTTCCATATCCACTTAAGTAGTTATAGTAGTTGTTCATATATGCAGAGTTGTAATACTGACTGCTGACGTCTGTCTGTACAGAGTAGAATGCTGATACAGACAATGAATTAGGACGTTTTCCACCAAACCAAGGATCAAGGAATGATATACTGTATGACTGGTAGTACTGTCCGTTGGTTTGTCCACTGATGGTCAATGTCTGACCGTCACCTTGTGGAAGGAATCCACGGAAGTTATCATTCTTACGGAACAAGTTTGCAAATGAGAAGTTTGTAAACTTCAAACTCAATTTACCAATAATACCTGTTTGTCCCCAACCTGCTGAGAATTCTACCTGGTCGTTTGCTTTTGATTCAAGTCCCCAGTTAATATCAACCGTTCCATTTTCGTAATTTGGCTGAACATCTGGTTTGATGTTTTCCGGATTGAAGTGTCCCATCTGTGCAATTTCACGGTAAGAACGTTCAAGAGCTTCTTTACTGAACAAGTCTCCCGGACGGGTACGAAGTTCACGGCGGACTACATTTTCATACAATCGGTCGTTACCGTTGATACGTACATGACTGATACTTGCCTGTGGACCTTCTACGATACGCATTTCCAAGTCGATAGAGTCACCGTCGATATTTACTTCTACCGGATCAAGGTGATAGAATACGTAACCACGGTTGTAATAATTGTTACCGATAGCATCTTCATCGTTACTGATACGGTCGTTCAACAGTTTCTGGTTGTATACATCTCCTCGCTTCATTCGAAGTTGTTCATTCAGGAGGTCTGAAGGATAAACTGTATTACCTACCCATGTAATATCTCGCAGATAATATTTGTTACCTTCATAAATCTTCATGTAGACATCTACTGTCTTTTCATCATAGGGAGTAACGCTGTCTATCTCGATGATTGCATCACGATATCCCAGCTCATTATATTTGTCTATGATCTTCTGCTTGTCTTCTTGGTATCTTTCATCGATGAACTTCTTGGCACGGAATAAGTTGACCAGTTTTCCTTTTTCATTGGTCTTTTTCATAACGCGCTTCAATTTCTTGTCTGTCAGTACACTGTTGCCATCGATTGTAATCTTGTGGACTTTTACTTTATCTTTCTTATCGATGTTTACATCAACATATACCTGTTCTTTGTTTGCAGGATCTTCGCTTTCTACAATATTGATTTCTGCGTTTTTGAAACCTTTATCATCGAAATGTCTTTTGATAATGATTTTTGCACGGTCTATCAGGTTAGGAGTAACCTGGCTTCCTTTTGCCATACCCAATTTTGCCTGCAAGTCTTCACGTTCGCTTTTCTTTACTCCGTGGAATCGGATATCAGTAATACGTGGGCGTAAAGACAAATGGATATACAGATAGATTTTATTGTCTTCTATTTTTTCTGCTGTGATTTTAACATCAGAGAATAACCCGTGACGCCAGTAGCGTTTGATAGCACTGGTAATGTCATCACCCGGTACAGTGATTGTCTGTCCTACGGCAAGTCCTGAAATTCCAATCAAGACATAGTCTTCGTAGTTTTCAATATCTGTAACTTTTATGTCGGCAATTTCATACTTTTTGGGTGTTCCATTATACAAAATTACCGGCTGGTCGTTTTCTGTTTTGTTATTTTCTTGTGCATTAACAGTTGAATAGCTGAAAATGCAAGCCAAAGCCAATAGAATGATAGAAAGACAGTATCGCATTTTTTACTTCAATATTTGTTCACTTGTTTTGCCAAATCGGCGTTCTCTTCGTTGATAATCACAGATTGCTTTACATAATTCTTCTTCCTTGAAGTCAGGCCAGAATGTATCGCAAAAATAAAGTTCGGAATAGGCACATTGCCATAGCATATAGTTGCTGAGGCGGATTTCTCCTCCTGTCCGTATCAGCAGGTCGGGATCAGGCATAAAGTTGGTTGCCAGATATTGGCTGACCGTTTGATCGGTTATATCATTTATATTCAGTTCTCCACAAGCCACCTTCTCTGATATTTCTTTGACTGCTTTGGTTATTTCCCATTTTGAAGAATAACTCAATGCCAATACCAGACACATACCGGTGTTTTTTGAAGTTCGTTGTACACATTGATTCAGACGATTCAGTACATCGGCTGGTAATTTTTCAGTTTCTCCAATAATACGGAAACTGATATTGTTTTTCATAAAGGTTTCTTCTTCGATAGAATCTATCAGAAGACTCATTAATGCTGCTACTTCGTCTGCTGGGCGATTCCAGTTCTCGGTAGAAAAAGTATAAAGTGTGAGATATTTTACTCCCAGATTTGATGCTTCTTCTGCAATGACATGAACAGTTTCTGCACCCGCCTGATGTCCGAGCGAACGAACTAGTCCTCGCTGTTTTGCCCATCGCCCGTTTCCATCCATGATGATGGCGATGTGGGCGGGGATTCGTGTCTTATCCACTTGGTCTTTATATAGCATAGCTTTTGGATTATAAATGTATTATTCCCATTTAGGAAGGAATCCAAAATGGTTAATTCGTCCTCTACTCATGTATCCGTTGTTCCAGATTATCCAAATAAAGTTATCTTTGTCAACAACACACGAATAACTTCCTTCACCCTTAACTTTTCCTCTGTTATACAATTCTACGAAAGATGTACCTTCTGTAGCAAATGTCATATCTTCTTTAACGGTTTCCCATGTCAGACCGTTATCTGTAGAACAGAAGAGTGTACTGAACGGATTCTTATAGTCTGTATAATCTTTACTTGTAATTTCACCGCCGAATACATATAGCTTCTTGTTATAATAAATCAATGAAGGATCAACAATATTCGGGCATCTGAAGGTGTCTGCTTCTTCATAATTATAAGTGCTCCATGTATTATCGTTTGTCAGGCGTGTAGAAACGATACCAGAACCATCTGCTTTTTCTGTATTATATCCCATAACGACAGCACGGGTCAGGCTGGTATTGTAAGAAACCGGAATATTTACCGATAACGTTCTTGTACCTTTGCTAGGAAAATCTGTTATATTATAATTTTCTGTTGTTCCACTATTGGCTTGTACATCATATACATACGATTCATCTTTGGCAGTGCGTGCATATAACAGATTGTCTATGCCAGCAATAAGTTGAGACAAATTAGAAACCGAAGACGCTTCGTAACCATTATCTGTCAGTTTATACAAAACCTGTTCTACGAGGAAGTAAATATTACCTTGGCAAAGTGTTGCAGAGTAAGTATCTGTAGCATCAGGCAAATTAATTGTTGTCCATGATGTTCCAGGCGTTCCGTTTGAAACAGACGTGTATTCAACTACCTGTTTGCCATTCTGTGTAGTTCCGAATACATAAATCTTATCATTGGCATAAACTGCTTTTTGCTTGATTAAAGTGCCGGAAGTGAATCCTGCTCCGATGGGTTCTTTTGTCCATTGTAAAGAGTCAGGTTCCTGATTGTGAACATTGATTTTTACACGATAAGCCTTACCCATTACGCCGCTATAAGCTAAAACTTTGAAGGAAAGTCCTTCTGTTGGAGCAAATGCAAAGTTGATAGAATCGCTTGAAGTCCAGAGAGTATCTTTGGCTTCAGCTCCTTCTGAATCGATTTTACCATACAGAATGTAATCAGTGTCAGCTGTGATTTTTGTGAGCACTCTTGAGATATCAGTTCCAACAGGAAGTGAATCTTTATTCTCAATGGTTCTCATAGCCTGATTGATGGTGAAAGGATAATTTGCCATGGAAATGGTATCCGTATATGTAGAATCTTCTCCTTTCGAGTCTTTTCCAACTCTCTTGACATGCAGTGTACCAAGTGAGAATGAAGTAATGCTTGTTTCAGAACTATAAGTAACCTGCTCAATATCATTGTCCAGACATGAAGTCATTGCAGACATCGTGACGAGTAAGCTAACTAGCAGTATGGGTAAAAACTTTATTTTCATTTATAAAATTGTCTTTGATTACAAGTTGCAAAAGTAGAAAGTTTTTTTTCGAATAGGAACTTTTATATCAAGTTTTATATAAAATTATGGATAAGCGTAACTTTTTTATCTGTGAATTGGCATATTTTTGTGCTTATTTTTCATAATGAATGATTGTGTTTTTATCTCTTGACAAAACCTGTTTGCCATATCCTGCAGGAACAACAGGGTGTTTTACTCCTTTATGGAGTAGTGCTTCAGAGTATTCTATATAAATTTCATCCCATATTTCTTCGTCAATAAACGATTGCAAGAGTTGACTGCCTCCTTCTATGAGTAATGACTGAAGTTTGTTTTCGTATAATATTTGTAATATTTGTGGCAGAATATTCTGATTGAAATCCAGTTTGTAGTAAATAATATTTGTCGTCGATTCTTTTTCTAAAGCTGTAAATACCCATGTCGGGGTCTTACCGTCGAATAATTTTAAGTTCAAAGGTAGAGTCAGCTCTTTATCTATAACCAGTCGGATAGGATTTTTACCATACCAGTTGCGTGTTGTGAGTGAAGGGTTATCCAGTAAGGCTGTTTTACGTCCGACCAGGATAGCTTGATGTTCTGCCCGTTGCTTATGTACATACATAGATGTTATTGGAGTAGAAAGTATAACAGGCTGGCCGCTTTCACGATTCACATCAATAAATCCGTCTGCCGATTCTGCCCATTTTAAAGTTATGTATGGGCGTTTCTGGATATTGAAAGTTACGAAACGTTTTATTAATGCCCGACATTCATTCTCCAGAACTCCGACTGTTACCTCGATTCCGGCATCTCTTAATTTCTGTATACCTCTGCCTGAAACAAGTGAAAAAGGATCGACACATCCTACTACTACGCGAGGAATTCCTTTACTTATAATTAAATCGGCACAAGGAGGTGTTTTCCCATAGTGAGAGCATGGTTCCAGACTGACATAAATAGTAGATTTTTTAAGCAAGCTCTCATCTTTTACAGAACGGATTGCGTTGACCTCGGCATGGCCTTCTCCGCAACGTACGTGGTAACCTTCACCGATAATACGATCGTTGCAGACAATTACGGCTCCTACCATTGGATTTGGTGCAGCATTGCACATCCCGTTACGCGCCAGCTGTATGCAGCGGCGGATATATTTTTCATCTTTTGTCATATTCGGTTTGTTTTTTATTCTTACATTTGTACCTATGCATCCTATTTATACTTACATCAGGCAGACGCTTGCAGGAGTTTACCCGGAAGAGGAAACAGCGGCATTAGCAAAGTGGATATTGACAGATGTATTTTGTCTGTCTACCACGGAACTCTATGCGGGCAAAGATATGAATTTTTCTAAGAACGAGTGTGACAGGCTGGAAGATATTCTTTCCCGCCTGAAACGATATGAGCCTTTACAATACATATTGGGTAAGGTCGATTTTTGTGGATTACCTTTTGAAGTGGCACCTGGAGCCTTAATCCCCCGGCCCGAAACTGCTGAACTGATAGACTGGATTATCTCGGATTACACAGATAAAGCCGGAGTACGGATTTTGGATGTAGGAACGGGTAGTGGCTGTATACCTATCGTATTGGGCAAAAAATTAAAACAAAGTAAAATAACTTCATGGGACGTGTCAGAAAAAGCATTGGATATTGCTCGGCGGAATAAACTTCTCAACCAGGTTGATATCACTTTAGCTCAAGTCGATATATTCGATACTGCGTTACCGGATATTCATGTCGATGTTCTGGTGAGTAATCCTCCGTATATTACAGAGAAAGAACGTAGCGGGATGGAGCGAAACGTATTGGATTGGGAGCCTGAACTCGCTTTGTTTGTTCCGGATAGTGATCCGCTTTTATTCTACCGACGGATAGCAGAAGTAGGTTGTGACATTTTAGTTTCAGGTGGTACTTTGTATTATGAGATTAATCGGGCATATGGCAAAGAAACAGTGCAGTTGCTTGAAGGAATGGGGTATCAATCTGTAGAATTAAGAAAAGATATGTTTGGCAACGACCGTATGATAAAAGCATTCAGACCATGAAAGAATATACCGAAGATGAATTGAAATATAAAGCCGAAGCATATTGCTCAACGGCCGAACATTGCCCTTCTGAAGTAATATCTAAGTTGAATCTTTGGGGAGCCGATGATGTAGTGACAGAACATATTCTGGAGCATTTGAAAAAAGAACGTTATCTGGATACTCAGCGCTTTTGTAAAGCTTTTGTTCGCGATAAATATCGGTTTGCGCGTTGGGGTAGGATGAAAATTGCTCAGGCACTTCGTCAGAAGCAACTTTCTTCGGAAGATATTGCTGCAGGTCTGGATGAAATAGACGAAACCGAATACTGTGAGAACTTGAAAGAACTGTTGCGTCAGAAGAGTAAAACTGTTTCGGGGAAAAACGAATACGAACGCAATACAAAACTTATTCGTTTTGCTGTAGGCAGAGGGTTTACAGTAGATGAGGTGTTGCGCTATATTAAACAGAAAGATCCTGATGAATTTATGGACTGACATACGGGATTTCCTTTTTCCTCGCTTATGCCTGTCGTGTGGGAAGAAACTCTTGCAAAGCGAAGACGGACTTTGTATATCCTGTTTTTCGTCATTACCATATACGCATTTAGGTAATACTTCAGGCAATGAAATGGAGAAATGCTTTTGGGGACGTTTTCCGGTTGTTCGTGCTTCTTCACTTTTTTATTATGCAAAAGGAGGAGATGTGGCTCAGATTTTATATGCCATGAAATATCATGCGCGGAAAAAACTTTGTTGCAGGATGGGTGAATATATGGCTGGAGAATTGTGTGATTCTGGCTTTTTTGAAGGAATAGATTATCTGCTTCCGGTTCCTTTGTTCTCTTCCCGATTGCGTCAGCGAGGATATAACCAAAGTGAGTTTCTGGCGCGGGGTATATCACGTGTAACGGGTATCCCTCTTTGTACAGATGCAGTAGTGCGCTCTCGTAATAATGCGACTCAAACCCACAAAAGCGGTTATGCACGTTGGCAAAATGTAGACCGGCTGTTTTTGCCTACACCCCATGCTGCAAACTTGCATGATAAACATATTTTGCTGGTTGATGATGTTCTTACTACAGGAGCTACGCTGGTAGCTTGTGCCGACGCACTGCTTGGAGTGGAAAATATAAAGATTAGTGTGTTGACTTTGGCATGGGCCCGATAAACAAAATGATTTCTTTAACTAAAAAAGATACACATATATTTCCTAATCACGTAGGATTTACATAATTTTGCACCAACGTTTATCAGATATATTAAGGTTATGAAAGCTTTGGAAAGATTATTTGCAGAAAAATTGCTGAAAGTAAAAGCCGTAAAGATTCAGCCGGCTAACCCGTTTACTTGGGCTTCTGGTTGGAAATCGCCTATTTATTGCGACAACCGAAAGACTTTGTCTTATCCAGCATTACGTAATTTCGTGAAGTTGGAGCTTTGCCGCGTTATTCTTGAAAAGTTTGGTGAGGTAGACGCTATTGCCGGTGTAGCAACAGGAGCTATCGCTCAGGGTGCTTTGGTGGCAGAAGAATTGAACCTCCCGTTTGTATATGTACGTTCAAGTCCAAAAGATCATGGACTCGAAAACTTGATTGAAGGTGAACTTCGTCCGGGTATGAAAGTTGTTGTTGTAGAAGATTTGATTTCTACAGGTGGCAGCAGCTTGAAGGCTGTTGATGCTATTCGTCGTAATGGATGCGATGTTATCGGTATGGTAGCTTCGTTCACTTACGGTTTCGATGTATCAGCAGAAGCATTCAAGAATGCAAAAGTAGAGCTGGTAACATTGACCAACTACAATGCAGTGTTGGATGCAGCTTTGAAGACTGATTATATTGATGAACAGGATATACCGGTTCTTCAGGCTTGGAGAGAAGATCCTGCACACTGGACTGGAAAATAATTGAAATTAAATAATTATACTGAGCACGGATTACACGGAGTGCACGGTTTTTGTCAGCAAACCGTGTTTTCTGTGTAATCCGTGCTCTTTTTTTATAAAAGATTATGGTACAATTTGAAAGCACAGTAAAACATATACCTTATAGCCAAGAGCGGGTATATAATAAATTGTCGGATTTAAGCAATCTGGAATCAGTGCGCGACCGTCTGGATATGATGAAAGATAAGTTGGGTGGTAAAATAGAGGACTTGTCTTTCGACCGTGATTCATTAACATTAAAAGTACAAGGTATCAATTTGACATTGCGCATCATCGAACGTGAACCGCTGAAGTGTGTTAAGTTCGAAGGCGACAAAACTCCTGTTCCATTGAATTTATGGATACAAATACTTCCGGTAACAGAAGCAGAGGCTAAAATTAAAGTAACTATTCGTGCCGAAGTGAATATGTTTATGAAAGCTATGATTTCTAAACCGTTGCAGGAAGGAGTAGAAAGACTGGCGGATATGTTAGCTATGATACCTTATTAAAAAATAGAACTATGGCTCAGAAACTTTGGGAAAAAAGCGTTCAGGTAAATGAGGAAATAGACCGTTTTACCGTAGGAAAAGACCGTGAGCTGGACCTTTATCTGGCTAAGCATGATGTTTTAGGTTCGATGGCTCATATTACTATGCTTGAAAGTATTGGTCTGTTGTCGGCAGATGAGTTGCAGGTTTTATTGGCAGAACTGAAGAATATTTACGCTTCTGCTGAACGTGGCGAGTTTGTCATCGAAGACGGAATAGAAGATGTACATTCACAAGTAGAGCTGATGCTGACTCGTAAGTTGGGAGATGTTGGAAAAAAGATACATAGCGGGCGCTCGCGAAATGATCAGGTACTGGTCGATTTGAAACTCTTTACTCGCGAGCAACTTAAGCAGATTGCTGAGGCTGTGGAAGATTTGTTCCATGTATTGATTTCTCAGAGTAATAAATATAAAGATGTATTGATGCCGGGATATACCCATTTGCAGATAGCTATGCCTTCTTCATTTGGCTTGTGGTTTGGTGCTTATGCCGAGAGCCTGGTTGACGACATGATGTTTTTGCAGGCTGCATATAAAATGTGTAACCGCAATCCTTTAGGTTCGGCAGCCGGTTATGGTTCATCTTTCCCGCTCGATCGCGAAATGACGACCCGCCTTTTGGGGTTCGACTCAATGAATTATAATGTGGTTTATGCTCAGATGGGACGTGGAAAGATGGAACGTAATGTGGCATTTGCATTGGCTTCTATCGCCGGAACTATTTCGAAAATGGCTTTCGATGCTTGTATGTTCAGCAGCCAGAACTTTGGCTTTGTGAAGCTCCCCGACGAATGTACTACAGGTTCTAGTATCATGCCTCATAAAAAGAATCCGGATGTATTTGAGTTGACTCGTGCAAAATGTAACAAGTTGCAGTCACTCCCTCAGCAGATTATGATGATAATGAATAATCTTCCTTCCGGATATTTCCGTGATTTGCAAATTATCAAAGAGGTTTTCCTTCCCGCATTCGAAGAATTGAAAGATTGTCTGCGTATGTCTGCTTACATTATGGATAAGATAAAGGTAAATGAGCATATATTGGACGATGATAAATATCTGTATATATTCAGTGTGGAAGAAGTTAACCGTCTGGCAGCAGAAGGTATGCCTTTCCGTGATGCTTATAAGAAGGTAGGATTGGATATTGAAGCTGGCAAATTTACTCATAACAAACAGGTGCATCATACCCATGCTGGAAGTATAGGTAATTTATGCAATGATAAAATAGTCGGTTTAATGGAAGAAATATCGAAAGGGTTTAACTTCTCAGCAGTAGAACAGGCTGAAAAAAGCCTTTTAGGTCGATAAAATATATTTTTTTGTAAAGAAAACGGGAGAAATGTTTGGAGCTTATTATAAAACTCCCTACATTTGCACCCGTAAACGCGGAAATAGCTCAGTTGGTAGAGCATAACCTTGCCAAGGTTAGGGTCGCGAGTTCGAGTCTCGTTTTCCGCTCTTCTTTGAAAGGCTGCTCGAATGGTGGAATCGGTAGACACGAGGGACTTAAAATCCCTTGGCCATTGCGGCTGTGCGGGTTCAAGTCCCGCTTCGAGTACGAAATTAAATCGCAATTATCTGGATAGCAGGTAGTTGCGATTTTTATTTTATATACTTGCACCACATTTGGGATCAACGTAAAAACCTGAGGGATTCTCAAATTACGCATAAATTTTAGACAGTCTAAATAGAAAGAAAGCTCTATCCTTCACTCCCCTGAATTGTGAGCGAAAGTTCTTTATTTTAGCATTAAAAGACTCTGATGCAGCGTTTGTAGAACGTCTTTCAAAGTAGTTTATAATTTCAAGATAATGTGTCTGTATGGATCTTGCCACTCTTTCAAAGGCAAGGAAGCCTGATTTGTTTATTTCGTTATACCATCTTGTAAGTCTTGTTAATGCAGTATCCTTATGCCTGCACTAGTGATATATCAGTCTGAGTTTCATAGAAAGATAATATGCTTTCTTTATATCAGGATATTCCCTGAACAGGATGGCGGCACGGATACGTTGTGATTTAGTTCATAGGGATTCTTTCTAATAGAGAAGATAGATGTTTCTTACCAGCAGCTGCTTTCTTGGATCCCCATTTTCGAAGACCGGAGCATGATAAGGCTTTTCGCATACCCTGGCATATGCCATTTGTATGGATTTCTCATTCAGAGCTTCCCAGCGTGCCTTTACCCTCATTTCCTGAACTGCCTCATAAGCCAGCTTCTGTACATGAAAACGGTCCATCACGCGGTGTGCGTCTGGAAGGCTTTAGCAGGACGGCTGTAACAGTCTTGATATCCGTACCTTTTATGATTGCAATGACACTTCCCGAACGACTCCTTGTCTCCTTGGCTTATCAGGATTATATAAAGCTCACCTTGTGAAAAGCTGACTTCATCAATATCTACATACGGGCCGATATTCTTTTCGAAAAGAATCCATTCTTCTGCATGCGGGAGCTGGGACCAGCTCATATAACTGCCCAGATGGTCGCGGTACTGATGTTCAAGAAGCTCACCGTCCACGCCGAAAAGAAATCCCAGAAGCTTGTAGCTTACCGGAAGAGTATCAATATAGTTCTTTAAAAAAGACGCAAATTCATGCGTCATACGGCCACCTTCGGCTACCAGTTTCCAATTACGACTTACATAGCGGTCATCATCCTTTATTATCCATTGGGATGACGGATGTTTAAAAAAACGTCTTTTCGCGAACTGAGAAATCCTGGACAACTATCGGATTATAAAATCCCTTACCCTCCACTTTCATCTTTGAATATTCGTTTGGTACTTCATTTTTTTTCTTCTTGGTAAATTGCTATTTCCCTAATGTTTCCTTGATATCTGATAAAATTTAATGTTTCTTCAGGAAGAAGGAGAAGATAATCGTTGGCTTCCATATTTTTTACTGAGTCTTTCTTCAAATAAAGATGTGATTTTTGGGATTTACCCTTTAGCTCTTATATTGAGTTGCTAATACATTATTGAAACACTTAGTTCATCTGTAAGAGCCCAAAGAATAGATTGTTCATCTGTTGATAAGAATTTAGTTAAGGTATACTCTTTTTCAGTCTGTTATTTTTCGCAGTTGAAAATCAAGGGAAATTGAGATATTTCTTTTTAAGAATAGAGATGTATTGGTTAAAAGATTATGAATTTTGTTACATGGGTAGAGATATGGTAAACATATGTTTAGGAATATTACGTACTTATAACTTAGTTGTGATAGACTTGATAAAGTCAGATGCACATTCTCTCAGAAAATATAAAATTTTTCGATTCTTCACAATGACTACCAAAAGTACTATTATAAAAGAACAAGTAAAGTAAATATTATGGTTATATCATATTCTTAAGTATTTGTATCAAAAAGTATAAATATATCGATTCTCCATCTTATAAATTTGCATTTTAAGAAATGACTTTAAATAATTTATATTATGAAGAATATTTTTTATAATTTGTTTTTATGTTTTTTTGTCCTATTTGGATATGTGGATAGGATAAATGGGTGTGAATACATTGAGAATTCAGATGATTCTCTTTATTGGGATATTTATCCTGATACTTGGGTCGCGACAGATGCTTTAGGTCGTATGATGCCAGATCATAAAAAGGTTGGTGATGTTAAAAGAGATAAGCAGCGTATTGTTGGTATTTTCTATGTTACTTGGCATTCTGATGCATTGGCTAGTCTTAATATTCCTTATCAAGCAGATGTTTCTAAGGTTTTAAAGAAGGATCCAAAAGCGAGATTGGATGGAAATCATAAGGAATGGACTGCAGGATCCTATCATTGGGGAGAACCGGAGATGGGATATTTTCTTAGTAAAGATGAATATGTTATAAGAAAAGATATGTCAATGTTGGCGGATGCAGGTGTTGATGTATTGATTATGGACGTTACAAATGCTGTAAGATATTGGGATGAGTGGGATGTACTATTTAATACGATGCTAAAAATGAAAGCAGAAGGTAATAAGGTCCCTAAATTTTGTTTTTGGGCTTTTAATGGTCCAGTTATATCTGTTGTACAAGATTTATATGATAAGGTATATAAATTAAATAAGTATAAAGATTTATGGTTTTATTGGGAAGGTAAGCCCTTATTGCTTTATAGTGGAAATCCTAAAATGGATGCTAATGGTGGTGGTGTAAAGAATCCTAATCCTCACTATGATCCGGCGGCAATTACTGATTTATCGAATCCTCATTATGGTGATAAAGATTATACTGATGAATTTTATGAGGATTATACTAAAGAAGTGAAGAGTTTTTTTACTCTTAGAACTATGTGGTGGGGATATTATGAATGGGCTGGTGAGAGATTTGTTGGAACAGAAGATAAGTGGAGTTTTGGTTATGATCTTGGAGATAAGCGCGTTTTTGAATTAACTCCTATGCAGTTAGCATCTACACATAACGGTAAAGTTGAGCAGATGGCTGTTACTCCGGCACAGCATCCCATTAGTATAATAGGTAAATCGTGGAGTCGTCAATACGGTGAGCCTGTTCTTGATGAATATGATATGCCAGATTCTGCTTATGTTTCTTGGTTGGGTAAAAAAGTTAATTCACCTACTGCCTATGGTATCTATTTTCAAGAACGTTGGGATGAGGCTCTACAAGTAGATCCTGCATTCCTTTATATAAATGATTGGAATGAATGGACTGCGGGTAAATATGTGGCAGGCAAAGCTCCGGGATCAGACCTTCCTGGACCTACAACATTTTTAGGAAGAGAAAATCCTTTTTATTTTGTAGATCAATATAATGCAGAATTTAATAGAACTATTCAGCCGATGAAAGGTGGTTATACTGATAATTATTATATGCAAATGGCTCAAAATATTCGTCGATATAAAGGAGCTAGAGCAATTCCAAAGCATAATGGTTATAGGAAGATAAAAATTGATGGAACTTTTTCGGATTGGGATAATGTAAAAATAGAATATCGTGATACAAAAGGTGATGTGACTCATCGTGATTATAATGGATATGGAGGCAATCATTATATAAATAACTCTGGGAGAAATGATATTCTTAGATCAAAAGTAGCAGTAGATAAAAATAATATATATTTTTATGTAGAAACAGCTTCTAATTTGACAAATTCTTCAGATAGTAATTGGATGCTTTTATTTATTGATGCGGACAATAATTCTACTACTGGATGGTATGGATATGATTTTGTTATCAATAAAAATATTATTGATAATAAAACGACTGAATTGATGAAATATGAAATAGAGACAAATAAATGGATTAAAGTAGAAACTTTGAGATATAGAGTTAAAGAAAATAAGATGGAATTGAAGGTTAATAGGAAATTATTGGGATGTCATAAAGATAAGTTTATTTTTGATTTTAAATGGGCTGACAATATTTCAGATTTAAAAGATCCTATATCTTTCTGTATAAACGGAGATTCAGCTCCTAATAGGAGATTTAATTATCGTTTTATATGGAGTGAATAATTGATTTGATTAAAAAACAATTACTAATTTTTAACCTATAATAAAAATAAGTTTTTATGCAAACAAAAATGAAATATATTCTCTCTTTGTCTTTGTTGGTATCCTGTATATTAAATAGTTATGCTTCTCAGCTAGATACTCGTGTTCGTGAGTATCTAGCTCCAATACGTATTGTTTGGCAACAGAATACGGATCTTATGAATGGTACTGAGAATTTATTCCGTAAGGGTAATGGGCAACCTGATCTAGTAAATGCATATATGTGCGTAATGCGATCTGAAAATGGACGAAAACCATCAATATTACTTGATTTCGGAAAAGAAATTCAAGGTGGTATCCAAGTTGTTACAGGAATGCCGTCTTCTCAAGTGCCAAGGACTATACGTGTGCGTTTTGGAGAGTCTGTGAGTGAGGCTATGTGTGAGATTAATGGGAGAAATGGTGCCTCTAATGATCATGCAATTCGGGATTTTGAGATGAAATTGCCGTGGCTTGGTGTTGCTGAAGTAGGAAATTCAGGATTTAGATTTGTTAGGATTGATATGCTTGATGATAATGCAGAGTTGCATATTAAAGAAGTTAGAGCAATATCGGTTTATAGAGATATTTCTTATAAAGGTTCATTTATCTCTAATGATGAATGTTTGAATAAAATCTGGCAAACTGGAGCTTACACTGTGCATTTGAACATGCAGGAGTTCCTATGGGATGGAATAAAAAGAGATAGACTTATTTGGGTTGGTGATATGCATCCTGAGGTGATGACTATTAACAGTGTTTTTGGGTATAATGAAGTAGTTCCTAAAAGTTTGAATGCTATTAAAGATGTTACTGCTTTGCCTAATTGGATGAATGGAATGAGTTCTTATTCAATATGGTGGCTATTAATACAGAGAGACTGGTTTTATTATCAAGGAGATATTGATTATTTGAAGTCACAGAAAAATTATATTGTTGACTTAGTAAACCATTTGATAAAGCATGTTGATGAAAAAGGTGTGGAAAAACTTGATGGAACTAGATTTCTTGACTGGCCTTCTTCTGAAAAACCACAAACAATTCATGCAGGTTTACAATCAATGATGGTAATGGCCATGGATGCAAGTAATGAATTATGTTTGATATTGGATGAGCCTGAACTGGCAAATAAAGCTAAAATGATAGCTAAGAAAATGAGAAAGGCTGCTCCTGCAGTACGTAAAGCATATTTGAATTCAATTAAGGATCCTTCAGAGGCTGGGATGAAACAAGGAGCAGCTTTGATGGTACTTGCGGGATTGATGGATGCAAAAGAAGCTAACAAGAATATCATTTCAGTGAATGGCGCTCATGGCTTTTCAACATTTTATGGATATTATATGCTGAGAGCTATGGCTAAGGCTGGAGATTATAAGGGTGCTTTGGATATAATACGTAATTACTGGGGAGCAATGCTTGATCTTGGTGCAACAACCTTTTGGGAAGATTTTGACTTAAATTGGTTGCCTAATGCATCAAGAATCGATGAAATTGTTCCAGCAGGGAAAAAGGACATTCATGGTAGCTTTGGAGCTTATTGTTATAAGAACTTCCGTCATAGCTTCTGTCATGGATGGGCTTCTGGCCCTACTTCTTGGTTGAGTGAATATGTTTTGGGAGTTCAAGTTGTGGAGCCGGGCTGCAAAGTAGTGCGTATAGTTCCTCATCTAGGTGATCTAAAATGGGTTAAAGGAACATTTCCAACTCCTTATGGAGTTATTTCAATAAGCCATAAAGTGGGGGAAGATGGTGAAGTAATCACAGAAGTTGATGCTCCATCAGGTGTGACTGTTCTCGATGAATAATAAATATATAAAATAAAATCTTAAATGAAAGGTATGAAAATAAAATACGTTTTGTTTCTTTGTTTATGTGGAAGCCTTTTGAGCTTGACGGGCTGTGTTAAAGACAAGAGGGGAGATATGACATTTGCAGAATTAGAAGAGGCTTTCAAAACAGTTCCTGATTCTACGAAAATAGGAGTATATTGGTATTGGATCTCGAACAATATTTCAGCAGAAGGAGTGGTAAAAGATTTACAGTCTATGAAAAAGGCTGGCATAAATAGGGCTTTTATTGGAAATATTGGATTGACAGAGGTTGCGCAAGGTAAGAGTAAAGTCATGACTGATGAATGGTGGAAAGTTATACATACGGCCTTGAAAACAGCTACGGAACTCGGAATAGAAATAGGTATATTTAATAGTCCGGGTTGGAGTCAATCTGGAGGGCCTTGGATAAAAAAACATCAAAGTATGAGATATCTTGATCATGCATCTGTTTTAGTGGATGGTGGTAATAATCTGGAGATTACGTTACCAAAGATGGAGAATACTCAGAGTATAAAAGTACTGGCTTATCCTTGTATTCCTGAAGTTTCTGAAAAATGGAGTTTTACAAAAAAAATTGGTGAGAGTGTAAGTATAGAAATGAAAGCTCCGGATAAGAATATGCGTTCCTTTATTCTTAAAATAAAGACTCCTATAAAGAGTTATGGAAGGCTTTTTGCAAAAGAAGGAGATTCATTCAAGTTATTAAAAGAGTTTGATATTGATAGAAGTAATTTTGCATTGAATGTAGGATTCATTCCTGATGCTCCTATTGTAATTTCTTTGCCTGAGAATGCTGCAGATGTGTATAAATTTGAAATGGACAATTCAGGTAATGGGGATTGTACGGTAATTTTATCCTCAAAACCATATACAGAACGTTATGCAGAGAAAACATTGGCTAAAATGTTTCCAACACCTCTTCCAATGTGGGATGATTATTTGTGGGATGAACAACCGATAGTACGAGACAAGGCACAATTGATTGATGCAGAAAAAGTAATAGATTTGACAACATATGTAAAAGATAGTGTTGTGAGATGTTCTTTACCTGAAGGGAAATGGCAGATTGTACGTTATGCAATGAGTACAACAGGAGTGACTAACTCTCCAGCAAGTCCTGAAGCTACAGGCTTGGAAGTGGATAAGATGAATAAAGAACATTTAAAATATCATTTTGATTCATTTATAGGTGAGATTCTCAAGCGTATTCCGATAGAAGATAGGAAGTGTCTTAAAGTTACTGTTATGGATAGTTATGAAACTGGAGGTTTGAATTGGACAGATGATATGGAGGAAAGATTTATAAAAGCCTATGGTTATAGTCCTGTGCCTTTTTTACCGGTTTTACATGGTGAAGTTGTGGAAAGCCCTGACGTATCGGATCGATTCCTTTGGGATTTAAGAAGATTGATAGCAGACTGTGTTTCTTATGAGTATGTGGGGGCTCTTAGAGATATAAGTCATGAGCATGGTCTTACTACCTGGTTAGAAAACTATGGACATTGGGGATTCCCTGGTGAGTTTTTACAGTATGGTGGACAGTCTGATGAAGTTGCTGGAGAGTTTTGGAGTACAGGTGATTTGGGGAATATAGAAAACAGAGCTGCATCTTCTTGTGCTCATATTTATGGGAAACGTAAAGTGTGGGCTGAATCCTTTACTGTTGGAGGAGGTGATTTTGCTCGTTATCCTTATGAAATGAAGCAACGTGGTGATAGATTTTTTACAGAGGGTATTAATGCTACACTTCTTCATGTTTATATTCATCAGCCATATGAGAATTGTTTTCCTGGTATAAATGCTCCGTTTGGAAATGAGTTTAATCGACATAACACTTGGTTTAGTCATTTGGATTTGTTTATAGATTATTTAAAACGCTGTAATATAATGCTTCAAAGAGGTACTTATGTTGCTGATGTTGCCTATTTTATAGGTGAAGATGTTCCCAAAATGACAGGCGCCATTGATCCAGCACTACCAAAAGGATATTCATTTGATTATATTAATGGTGAGGTATTAATGAAGTATGCTTCAGTGGAGGATGGATTGCTGACCTTGCAAAGTGGAATGAAATATAGAGTTTTGGTTCTTCCGAATTTGAATACAATGCGTCCAGAAATATTGGAGAAAGTAAAATCATTTGTTGATGAGGGCTTGATTGTAATGGGAGATGCTCCTATGAAGTCACCAAGCCTTAAAAATTATCCAGATGCCGACAAAAAGGTACTTGCAATGGCATCTGAATTGTGGGGAAATGAAAACTTGCCTGTTCATAAATATGGTGAGGGAATGGTATATAGTCGTTCTTATTCTTTGGACTCTTTGTTGCTTGAGAATGGAATCCTTCCAGATATGAAGACGAAAGATAATGATCCTGTTCTTTTTATTCATCGTCATCTCACAGATGGGGAAATCTATTTTGTTTCTAATCAATCAGAATCTTATATTGAAATAACTCCTGAATTTAGGGTCAAAGACATGCAGCCAGAGCTTTGGAATCCGGTTACAGGGGAAATGAGATATTTACCTGAATATAAAAGTTCAAAGAATGGAATATCGGTAAATTTGTATCTTGATAAAAACGAAAGTGTTTTTGTGGTATTTCGTTCTTCTAAAAAAGCTTTTAATGGAGGTAAGAATTATCCAAGAGAGTCTGAAATTTTAGATATTGTCGGTACGTGGGATGTTCATTTTAAGTCTTTGAATGCTACAGTAGATAAGAATTGTAAAATGAACGAACTTAATAGTTGGACAGAATTTGAGGATGAGGATATAAAGTATTTCTCAGGAACAGCTACTTACAAAACTACTTTTCATGTTAAAGAAATGAATTCAGAATCGTATTATCTTGATTTAGGTAAGGTTATGGTGATGGCAAAAGTGAAACTGAATGGTCAATATATAGGTGGTGTATGGACTTCTCCTTATCGTTTATTAGTTACAGAGGGCTTGAAAGAAGGTGAAAATACTCTTGAAATAGAGGTAGTGAATAATTGGGTTAACCGTATCATCGGTGATTTAAACAAGCCTATTGAAAGTCGTACAACTTGGGCTAATGTAATTACGTGGAAACCTGAATCAGAACTTCAGAAATCTGGCCTTTTAGGACCAGTAAAGTTAATTGGTATTTCTGGAATGCACTATGTTAAATAAAATATGAAAAAAAGTATTTTTATATTATATGCAGTTATAATGATGTGTTCTATTGTTTGTGCTCAGCAGGACACGACTTTGATTAGAAATATTGCTGATAATTGGGTCGCAACAGATGCTTTAGGACGTGAATTGCCTTGCTATGCTGAAGTTGGCCCTCGAAGAAATGATAAATTCATAGGTATGTTTTATTATATATGGCAAGGAGCCCATGGTAATCAAGTGTATGATATTTCGAAGATTCTTGTACAGAAACCAGAAAATCGTAAATGGGGACCGAATTTAAGTTATCATTTTTGGGGTGAACCTGAATATGGATATTTTCGTGCAGGAGATCCTTTTGTGATAAGGCATGATTTGCAAATGTTGTCTAATGCTGATATTGATTTTATATTTTTTGATGTAACAAATGCTGTTACTTATCTTGATGTTGTCAATAAAATTTGTGAAGTTTCATTAGAAATGAGAAAGATGGGAACGAAAACCCCACAAATATGTTTTGCAACCAACTCTCAAAGTGGTAGAACAATGAATGAACTTTATGATAAGTTTTATGCACAAGAAAAATATCGTACTTTATGGTTTTATTGGGATGGAAAGCCTTTGATAATGGGTAATTCTAAGGATCCAGAACTGCGTAAGGATGTAGAGGATTTTTTTACTATAAAATATAGCTGGGCATGGTCTGATTCTGCTAATTATCCTAATCATTGGCAATGGCTTGATCATTATCCTCAAGATTACGGATGGAGTATTTCTAAGGATATTCCTGAGCAGATTACAGTTTCTACAGCTCAGCATCCTACAACTTCTATTGGTAAAAGTTTTCACGATGGGAAACAACCCAAAGTGAATGAACTCTATGTTTCTGAGTATACAGATAGGGGATTGTATTTTGAAGAACAATGGAAGCAAGCTCATAAAATTGATCCAAAAGTAGTCATGGTGACACAATGGAATGAATGGGTTGCAATGCGATTTATTAGTGATGGAAAGAATCAGTCGGATATTTATGCAGCAAGAAAAGCTCCTGTAGGTACTTCTTTTTTTGTAGATGTTTTTTCTCCTGAATTTAATAGAGATATAGCACCAATGAAAGGAGGATATGGAGATAATTATTATTATCAGCTGATTTCTCATGTCAGACGTTTTAAAGGTCTTGATAGTGGAGAAGAATATTCTAATCTGAAAGATATTATTATAGATGGAAGCTTTACTGATTGGAATGAAATTACGCCTGTTTTTCGGGATCATAAAGGTGATGTAATGCATAGAGATTATCCTGGGTATAACCCCAATGACAGATATATCAATAAGACAGGACGAAATGATATTATAGAGAGTCGAGTTTCTTATAACGAAGATAAAGTATTTTTTTATGTAAAAACTACTAGTACTCTTACTCCGCATACAGGAAAAAACTGGATGCTATTGTTTATAGATGTTGATAAGGATAAAAAAACAGGTTGGGAAGGATACGATTATATTATTAATTTGGATGTTATATCCGATACAGTTACTACATTGAAGAAGTGGAATAATGAGAAGTGGGTTACAGTGAAACAAATAGATTATGCTTATTCTCATGATGAATTAGAACTTGCCGTTGATAAATCTGTTTTCGATTCACAGAAAATGCAACCTTCCTTTCGTTTCCATTGGGCTGATAATATTCAACAAATGAAGGATGTTTCAGCCTTTTCTTTAGATGGAGATTCTGCTCCAGATAGGCGTTTTGATTATGAATATTAAATTATCGCCGTTCGCTAAAATTTTTGCAAAAGAATAAAATAGGGCTGATTTCATTTATGAAGTCAGCCCTATTTTTATATATCTGTTTCTATACTTAAAATCTAATTATATAACTAACAATATATGTGTTTTAGTGGATAATTATTCTATTACTAGGTATAAAATTATTAGATAAATCAACAATCCTTCGTATAAGCCATAAATATGGTGGCGGACATTATGGGAAATGGTTTGGTGATTGGGTTTTGTTGCTATACCTTGCTTACATGTTTGGTTTTGGGTTTTGCTAAGTCTTTTCAAATTTCTTTGGTGTTATATTGGGGCGTTATAGGAGTATTATCATGAAGTCCCTGCTTGGTTACGGATTCGTCTCAATCTTCATTCTATCAATACAAGCCACATTTAGATTTACAAAGGCTATATGGACTATCTATCATTACGACAGAACTCTTTTATGCATTAGATAGATAAGCATAGATTAGAACTTGGAGCATCATATATGGATGATATGCAAATCAAGTTTATAATGATATAATTGTCAAAAAGTGTAAGTGTTGTATCATTTTATATCATGTCTTTGTGAGTGATTCACGTTATTTTTGTTATGTGAAAGAACTTAAATCTAATATACTTATGTATTCTACTGTATAGCTTAACGATCAGTGAGAAATTTTTTGATAAAAAATAATTTAAAAACTATGAAAACGAAATTATTATTTGTTTGTATTCTGTTTTCTGCATGCTTTGGAAAATGTGTACAGGGTTTTTTAAAGAATATAGATTTGCAAATACTTTGTTGGAAGTTGGGAAATGTTAATTCTCTTATGAGAAAGGGGGTAATGATTGAAAAAATAATAGGAATGCCTTGTCTTATTAACTATAGTCATAAGGTTATGTACGATGGCTTGTAGAGATTTTATGTAAAAAATAGTATTTATAGATTGCCTTAAAAAGATTTTGGAATGTCTTTTTTGTATTAAAAACAATATTTTATGTTTGATATAATGAAATTTTCCTTTTTTTTTACATACTTATGTTTCACTTTTATAAGTGCTAGTCGGTTGTTTGCTCAAAATCCTATATCTCCATTTGGCGTATATATTGCTGATCCATCAGCGCGTGTCATGCCTGATGGAAAACTTTATATTTATGGCTCTAAGGACGAAAATCGTAAAGACTATTGTTCTAAAGGATATCATGTACTTTCTTCATTTGATTTGAAGCATTGGAATATTAAGAAAGAAGTCTTTTCATCTTGTAAACCTAATGATAATATAAACTATTCTGATGCAGTGCTTTATGCGCCAGATTGTATAGAACGTAATGGAAAATATTTTCTTTATTACTGCATGTCGGACAATTCTGAAGGTGTAGCTTCCGGTGATAAACCGGATAAATTTTATAAAGATGGTCTTAAACTTCCGGTAGATGGTATTGATCCGGCTGTTTTTATTGATGATGATGGACAAGCTTACTATTATTGGGGGCAGTTCAGTGCTTGTGGTGCAAAATTAAACAATGATATGCGTTCTATTGATACAACGACTATTAAACGAGGACTGGTTACAGAGGAAGAGCATAGGTTTCATGAAGGAAGTTGGATGTTTAAACGTAATGGCATATATTATTATGTATATGCAGCATTGAATAAGAGAGGAGAGGCTACGGCGATAGACTATTCTACTTCTCATTCTCCGTTAGGACCATTTACTTACGGTGGAACTATTATTGATAATTTTGGTTGTGATCCTTGTGTATGGAATAACCATGGTTCAGTAGCTGAATATAATGGTCAATGGTATATATTTTATCATCGAGCTACGCATGGATGTCAGTCCATGCGGAAGGCGTGTGTAGAGAAAATCTATTTTAGAGAAGATGGTTCTATTCCACAAGTAGAGATGACTTCTCAAGGTGCTGCTGATCCATTGGATGCCTTTCATCCTATAGAAGCGGCCCGTGCATGTAATTTGACAGGTAAGGTGAGAATAGTGCGGTCCGGTATTGATAGAGAAGAATTAGCTAAAATAGAGCATTATGATAGGGCTATCTATAAATATTTGAATTTTAAAAGGATTCCTACCTCAATTCATGTCAAAGTAGCCTCACAGGCTGGAGGAAAAATATTAGTTTTAACCGATTCGCATGTTGTACATGCCATTATTGATATACCAGCAGGAAATAATGAATATAGGGAATTTACAGCTGAGGTAAGTGGTATTAAAGTTGGTATATCGCAGTTAAAATTCAGATTTGAAGGAGCAGAAGATAAAGATCTGATGAGATTGGATAGTTTTTATTTTAGATGAGAGTATGATGGGGCATATATTGGGAATTATTCTGCTATTCATATTTGTTTTTTACATGATAACATAATTGTCAAAAAGTGTAAGTGTTGTGCCATTTTGTATCATACCTTTATGAGTAATTCACTTTATTTTTGTTGTATAAAAGAACTTAAGTTTAGTAAGCCTATGTATTTCAATAAATGGCTTGACAATAAATAAGAAACTTTTGTTTGATGCAGAATAATTTAAAACTATGAAAACGAAATTATTATTTGCTAGTACTCTGTTTTTTGTGTACTTTGGATATATATGTGCACAGGGCTTTTCTGAAAATGTTGATTTAAAAAGACTTCGTTTGGAGTTGAAGGATGTTGATTCTCTTATGAAAAAAGGTATAATGGTTGAAGAGACAACAGGGATACCTTATTTTACGGGTTATAGTTATAAAACTTTGTATGATTGGGATCAGTATTTTGAGTCAATAGTTCAGATTTATATGGGATGGCCCTCTACTTATATGAAGAATGGAGTGTTGCTTTTCTTGCAACATCAGAAAAAAAGTGGATTTATTCCTCGCTCTGTTCCGAGTAATCCGTTACATGATTCTGAACATGTGAAACCATTTTTGTCGCAAATCTCCTTAATGATATGTAGGGAATATGGAGAAACAGATTGGATCCTTAATGATGAAACTTTTTTTAAGCTTAAAAAGTATCTTGATTATTGGCTGGTAGATATGGATGTTAATAAAAATGGTCTTAGCGAATGGATGAGTGCTCCGCATACAGGGATGGATAATCAACATGAACGTGCTGGAATGTGGCTTGATCGTTGTAGTGAAGGAGTCGATTTGAATTCTTATTTAGTAAGGGAAACCAAAGCTTTTGCTTGTTTGGCCGAGATGGCAGGAAAGAAAGATATTGCTAAAAAATACCGCCAGAAAAGTGGACTCCTGAAGAAAAAGATCCAAGAATTGCTTTGGGATGAGGAAGACGGTTTTTTCTATGATCGTAAGGTTAATCCGCAAGCTCCTCTTTCAAAAAGTGCACAAACGGGTGCTTACATTAATCAACGTCAGAAAAAAAATTGGATTCCGGTTCGTTCTGCTTCAGCTTTTACAGTGCTGTTTGCTGAAGTGGCTACGTTGGAACAGGCAAGGCGCATGGTTGTTGAACATTTATTTAATCCTAATGAATTTTGGACTTCATATCCGATAGCTGTATTAGCTAAATCTGAACCTTGGTATTGTACTCAGCCACTTCCTAATGATGTTGGCTGTTGTTGGAGGGCAAATGTTTGGATTCCAGTTAATTATATGATATATCATGGGCTGCGTTATTACGAAATGTATGATTGGGCGTCAACTGTTGCTCATTATACTGAAAAGATAGTAAAAGAATTTGGAAATCGTGAATATTTTAATTCAGAAACGGGCGAAGGATGTGGACTTGATCCATTTTGGGGGTGGAGTTTGTTAGGACATTTTATGGATTTTGAAGAGACATCAACTGGAGATATTACTTTGGTTGAATAGCATTTTTTGTAATTAAAAGGCTGAACTTAAATTTGTATTATTTATGGATAGTAAAGTGTTTTTTATTCAAAAACAAAAGGAAACATTAGGTAATATTCTCATAAGAATATTGTGCTTTCTTTTTCTGATTAGTGGTAGTGCTGGGGCATTTGCCTTACAGCCGGATATTGTAAAAGAGGTTCGGGGGGTTGTTCTCGATGTAAACAATGAGCCTTTAATAGGTGTTTCTGTTATGTTAAAAGGTACTACTATTGGTACAATTACTGATTTTGATGGGAATTACACCATCAAAGTGAAAGGTACCAAGCCGGTTCTATCCTTTTCTTACATTGGATATCAGACCCAGGAAATTTTGGTGGGGAGCAAGTCACGTATTGATGTCGTTTTAACAGAGGAGCTAACGGCTTTGGACGAGGTTGTAGTAGTAGCTTATGGTTCACAGTCAAAAGTTACAGTTACAGGTTCAATATCTTCTATTAAAACAAACGATTTGAAACAGACACCAGCTCCGAACTTGGTATCTGCTTTAACAGGTAAACTTCCTGGACTTACAACAATACAATCGAGTGGTATGCCTGGCGAGGAAAATTTTCAAATGTATCTTCGAGGAGTTAGCACTACCAATACTCAGAATCCATTGATATTGATTGATGGAGTTCCAAGAGATAATATTATGTCTATTGATCCTAATGAAGTAGAATCCATTTCTGTCTTGAAAGATGCTTCTGCAACAGCTGTATTTGGAGTGCGTGGTGCTAATGGTGTAATTCTTGTTACTACCAAACAAGGAAGTTCAGAAAAACCATCTTTGAGTATTTCTGCAGAGTTTGGTATGCAGATGCCTACCCGTGAAATTCATCAAGTGGATTCTTGGGATCATGCTATATTGAGAAATCAAGCTTTGAAAAACGATGGTTTGGCACCTCAATACTCAGATAGGCAAATTCAGTTGTATCGTGATGGAACTAGTCCGGTCTATCCGAATACTGACTGGTGGGATGAAACTATGAAATCATATGCACCTCAAAATAGATACAATGTTAATTTGTCTGGAGGTACAGATAAAGTGAAGTATTTTGTCAATATGGGTATGCTTACTCAGAGGAGCTTATTTAAAACTGAATCGGAAAAGAAATTAGGTTATGATCCGGAGTTTAAGCTTGATCGTTATAATATTAGAACGAATTTGGATATTAAAATCAATAACTGGATTAAGGCAAAGTTAAATTTGGCTACATACATTGATAAGCAGAATAAGCCAGGAGTATTTATTCAACCGGAATTGAGAGGAAGTACAGATTTGATTTACGCTTCTTTTTATCAACATAATAATACAGTACCTGGTCCATTAACTACAGAAGAAATGGCTAAGGAGTATGGTATTCAAGCTGGAGTTCCAATTATTTCACCAGATGTTGATAATGGTAATACTCCTTATACAACAATTAATGGACGAGGTTTTTTAAATATGGATAAGAGCAACTTGAATAGTAGTCTTGCATTAGACTTTGATTTGGGATGGCTGACAAAAGGATTATCTTCAAAACTTCAGATTGCTTTTGATACATATGGTTATTCACAGCGTGATGGTAATACGGATATTAATTCTTATCGTTTTAATATATCTGAGGACTATGATGCGGTAACTGGTGAGTTCCTTCGCGATAATGTGTCTTTTACAGAACAATCTCCGTTCCAGTATCGCAATATGTCTCTTTCTAAATCGTCAGGTTATTTATATAAAATGAATTTGCAATGGATTATTAATTATTCACGCATGTTTGGTGATAAGCATAACATCTCGGGTATGTTCTTGATGCAACGTGATAACAGTGAAGCTTTAGGTGGTAGCAGTGATCAGTTGCTTCCTTACAATATGGTTGGATTCTCTGGACGTTTCTCTTATCGATATGATGAAAGATATATGTTTGAGTTTGATGCTGGCTATAACGGGTCTGAACAGTTCTCTCCTGATAATCGTTTCGGATTTTTCCCTGCAGCCTCTCTTGGATGGATAATTTCTAATGAGAAGTTTATGAAGCCTGTGACTGCGATCTCAAATTTAAAGTTACGTGCCTCTTATGGTAAGGTAGGTAATGATCAATTAGGTGGATTGCGTTTCTTGTATCTTGATAATTATGAAGTTGTGGGAGGTGGATTTTCTGGAAGTTTGGGTGCCGGCCAGTTGATTAATCAGACAATGGTAGCTAATCCAGATATTTCATGGGAAGTTGCCTATAAACAAAATTATGGTATCGATGCTGCTTTTTTAGATAACAGTTTACGTTTAGTTTTTGATTATTATATAGAAAATCGTGAGGATATTCTTATTACATCAAATACTAGACCTGGCATGCTTGGACTTCCGTTGTCTGTAGTTCCAAAATTGAATCAAGGTAAAATTAAAAATTCTGGTCTGGAGGTAGAATTGTCTTATGATAAACAGCTGAATAAACACTGGCATGTATATGCAAAAGGTGCTTTCAATTATAATAGGAATGAGGTTATTGACTTAGATGAAGTTCCGTTAGTTGATACAGAACGCCCATATGCATATCCTTATCGTGTAGAAGGTTTTTCTATCGGACAGCCTTTTGGTCTACTGATTGATTGGGATTCTAAAGGACATGGATACTTTACCTCTGAAGAAGAGATCAAGAATAGTGGATTGATTTATGAAGGAGTACAACCACGTCCAGGTGACTTCGTTTATAAAGATGTTAACAAAGATGGTATTATAGACCGAAGAGACGAAGTTCCTATTGGATATGGGCAGGTTCCACGTATTAATTATAGTGCTATGTTTAGTGTTTCTTATAAAGGATTTGATTTCTCTTGTATGTTTCAAGGAGTAGCACAGACCAATGGAGTATATCAGGATTGGGGGGTATATGAAAATCAAACGAGATCTGGTATCTATTTCCCTATACATAAAAATGCTTGGACTGAAGAACGCTACAAAGCGAATGAAACAATATCTTATCCGGCACTGACTACCACAGCGTCTGCGTCATTGAGAGCGAATGAGTTTTTTATTATGGATCGTTCTTATTTACGTTTGAAGAATATTGAGTTGGGATATACTCTTCCGCAAGAATGGGTTAAAATGCTTAAAATGCAAAATGTTCGTTTGTATGTTAATGGGCAAAACTTATATACCTGGGATAATTTACCATTTGATCATTTTGATCCAGAGCAGACTAATCCAATGGTAATTGGTATTAACAAAGTTGTTAATTTGGGTTTGAATGTAATATTTTAGAAAATTATATATTGGAAAGTTATGAATAAAAAGATATTAACTTTATTGACATCATCTATTTTGTTGTTGTCTTCTTGCGAATCAGCCCTTGATATTTCTCCGGAAGGTCGTAAGGATCTTGATGAGATTTTCAGTTCAGAAGTCACTACAGGTGCTTATTTGAATGGATGTTACCAGGAATTTCCTCAATTCGGGTTAGGCTATTATTTTTGGACTAGTACTCCAGAGGCATTATCTGATAATGCATGGGAATATCATACGGAGCCTGCTATGTGTATAGTGCAAGCGTATAAGGACAATATTAAGCCTCAGCGTGGAAAAAATTATTTAATTATGGATATAGGTCCCAGTGGAAATTTTTTGAATATATCTTCTTGGGATTTGTATTATAGAAATATTAATAGGTGTAACGTTTTTCTTTCACGTATAGCAACAGCGACTGTCCCTTCGGAACAAGATAGATTACGGTGGACTGCTGAAGCGCGTGTATTACGTGCCTTTTATTATATGGAATTAATGATGCGATTTGGTGATATTCCATTGCTTACAGATCCTACTCCTTTGGAATATAGTAATGAATTACTAAAGAAATCATCCATTAAGACAATTGCTGATTTTATTGTATCAGAATGTCGGGATGTTATTGAAAATTCTAGTGAATTGCCTTGGCGAATTACAGCTCCTTCTGAATCAGAACGTATGACTAAGTCTGTGGCTGCTGCTGTGATGTCACGTTCCGTTTTATGGGCAGCATCTCCACTTTGTAATAAAGGAAATGATTACTGGGAAGAAGCTGAAAGTGTTACAGATTATGCTTTGAACAAATTGCTTTCAAATGGTTTTGAATTGTATACTAATGTGTTGAACCCTTCTGTCTTTGGAGAAAATGCTTATTTTGAGTATAACTGTACACAAATGGATATATCAACGTCTCCGGTAGATAAAGAATCTATTTTAGCATCTAGACAAGTGATTAATAATTGGTGGGATGTAATGGGAACACCTATATGCAGTCCGAATAAGGTAGGTTTATGTCCTACCCAGGAATTGGTTGATGCTTTTCCTATGAATAATGGAAAATACGTGGTGGATTTAGCCAAACCTTATTTGGATGAGAATCACTTAAAACCTAATTTGATAGCAGGTAGTGGATATGATGAAAAGAATCCATATGTAAATCGTGATCCACGTTTTTATGCATTGGTATTATATAATGGGTCTATTGTTCGAAATGCTGCAGACCAGGAAGTTACAGTAGAAACCTATAATGGAGGAAATAGTGGATTACAGATGGGAACTACCTTACGAACTTGTACAGGATATTATTCTAGAAAACATTATCATCCTCTTTCTAGAAGGAATGGACCTGCTTACAATGCATCACAACGTATTTTTAGATTGGCTGAATTGTACTTGAATTATGCTGAGGCTGCTGCAGAATGTGGTCATTTAGATCAGGCTGCTAAAGCTATTGAACCTATTCGTAAACGTGTTAATATGCCTAATATTGATATTTCAGGAAAAAGTAAGGAACAGGTTATCTTGGAAATTCGTAATGAACGTCGCATAGAGTTAGCTTATGAAGGTTTAAGGTACTATGATATCCGACGCTGGAATAATCCAAATGAAGATATGCCTACAGTACGTGTCGAAACGGGAATGTGGATAGAGAAAAATCCGGATAACTCATATACTTATCAGCGCTTTAGAATTGGTGATACATACGATCCTGCTAGTGGTAAATGGGCAGGAACAGGTTGGGATAAAGGCTGTTATTCGAAGAAATATTTATTTCATCCTTTAGAGCAAGAAGAAGCTGACCGTTTGTATGCATTGACCGGAGAAATTTGGCAGAATCCTGGTTGGTAATTATATGCATTAGTATCTAAAAAAGGTAGAATTATGAGTAATTTTTTAAATGATATTTTTAAGAAGCCTTCTTTATTATTGGCTTCATTGGCTTTATGTATGAATATGGCATCGTATTCGCAGGATAAAGTTATTAAACCATCCCTTTCTGGTATTGTTGTTGATGAATATGGGAATCCATTAGCTGGAGTTATTATAAAAGTCGAAGGGGAATTTAATGGAGCTGTTACAGATCCAGATGGTTCATTCGATTTGTACGGAATTGTGGCAGAAGGATCAACACTTTCTTTTGATTTTCTAGGTTATTCATCTCAAACGGTAGTGAAAAAAGAAGGTGATTATATGAAAGTCAAAATGACTCCTGATGTTTCTTTTGCTGATCAGGAGATTATGGTTGTTAAAGACAAACGTTCGAAGTTAAGTTTGACTCAGGCTGTAGCAACTGTAACGGGTGAGGAATTATGTAAAACTCATCACAATAATTTAGGTGCAGCTCTTGCTGGTAGACTTCCTGGCTTGATTGTGCAAGCTGATAATAATGAACCAGGTAGTGAAGGGTATACTCTGATGGTAAGAGGAACATCTACAACAACAGGACGTTCTCCTTTGATACTTATTGATGGAATGCGTGTGAGTGGATTCAGTCATCTTAATCCAGAGGATGTGGCTTATGTTTCAGTTTTTAAGGATGCAGCGGCTAATGCTCTTTACGGAATGCAAGGAGGTAATGGGGTTATTTCTATTACTACTAAAAGAGGTGAGATATCCAAATCAAGATTATCTTTAAATGCGAGTTATGGGGTTCAGCAAGCTGTAAAAACTCCAGAAATGCTTGATTCTTGGTTATATGCGGCTTTGGAAAATGAAGCCTATAAAAATGATGGTTATGGAGATTATTATGCTTATTCGTTGAATGATATCTTTGCTTATAAAGATGGTACTAATCGAGCTTTGTATCCTAATAATAATTGGTATGATATGTTTATGAAATCAGTTGTACAAACACAGGATATCAATCTGTCTGCTTCTGGAGGTTCAAAGTTTTTTAAGTATTATACAAGTTTGGGATATATGCATCAGGATAGTCCGTTTGAAACAGATGGTACCAATCCTGAAGATTTTGGATTACATAGATTCCATGTTCGTTCAAACGTGGATGTTCGAGTAAATGATTTTATTACCGGTTTTATGAATATTGCGGCTAGGATTGAACGAAATACGATTACTAATGCAGCTGGTGGTACTGCTGGTATTTTAAATTCTATGTTTGAAATGCCGTCAACAGTATATGGCCCTCTTACTCCAGAAGGGCAGGTCGTAGTAACTCCGCAATATACATCTCCAACTTATGCACAAATAAACAGAAGTGGGTATAGGAGGCAAACTAATACGTATATTACAGCTAATATAGGTTTGAATTTTGATCTTGATTTTCTGTTGAAAGGTCTATCCGCATCTGGTGAAGCTAAGTTTTATACAAATTCATTATCAAATATTCATGGTAATACAGATTATGAAAGGTGGACTCGTGATCTGACAAAACCTGATGAATTGGTATTTAACCGATATGGAACCTCAGAATATAAACCGATAACCTTGTCAAAAGGTAATATGTATTCATATACCTCAGAATTTGACGGAAATCTGAATTATAAAGGTAAGTTTGGAAGACATTCTGTATCAGGACTAGTGAATCTAAATTATCAGTATGATAATCCTGCAGCAACGGTTTTACAGCCTTATAAACGTCTTACAGTAGGAATGAGGGCATCTTATTCTTATAATGATATGTTGTTTATAGATGCTATTACTAGTATACAAGGATCGGAACAGTTTAAAGATGGCAAACGTTATGGGGCGTTTCCAGCTCTTTCTGCTGGATGGGTAATAAGTAATATGAGTTGGTTTGAACCTGTAAAGGATATATTTTCACAACTTAAATTACGCGCTTCTTATGGTATGGTAGGTAATGATCAGATGACTAGTGATCGTTTCTTGTTCAGAGAACAGCTTACTGAAGGATCTGGTGGGTTGATTGAATCTTTAGAGGGCGTTATCAATTATAGTCGAATTGCGAATCCAGATATTACCTGGGAAAAAGGGAAAATAGCTGATATTGGTATTGATATGTCATTATATAATCAGTTATATATAGGGCTGGATTTATTCCGTGAAGATCGTACAGATGTATTGGTGCCTAGTTATACAGTGCCTTCTTCTTTAGGGCTACCGGGCGATGTGTTACCATTTTTGAATAATGGACATATTGTAAATCAAGGATTTGATCTTTATGCAGGGTATACAAAACAGTTTACGAAAGATTTTTCAGTGAATATAAATGGAAATTTTTCCTATAATAAGAATGAAATAAAGAATATTGGTGAGTTATATTTAGGTGATGATTATGCATATTCATATCGTCAAACAGGCTTCAGTGTTTTTGAACAATGGGGATATCTGATTGATTATTCTAATGGAAATGGATATTTTAATAGTGATGATGAATTGATCTCTTCTGGACTCACTTATGAAGGGGTTCCTCCACGTAAAGGTGATTTTATTTATAAAGACCTAAATGGTGATCAAAAAATAGATGAAAAGGACATGGCGCCTATGGGAAAAACATCTATACCAGCTTATGCATGGGGAGCGACATTGGGACTTAAATGGAAGAACTTTGATTTGTCTGTAATGTTCCAAGGACTGGGTGATTTTGGAACTTTCAATAGTGGTTTGGGATTCTATGAAACTGCTAATAATGGTACCTATTTTAAACAACATGTAAGTGCTTGGTCTGAAGCACGATACAAAGATGGTAAAATTATTACGGCTCCAGCCTTGTCGAAATCAGAAACAGCCAGTCATAAACCAAATAATTATTATTTCCAAGATAAGAGTTTTGCACGTTTGAAAAATGTTGAGATTGGCTATACTTTACCACAATCAGTTGCTAAGAAGATATATTGTCGTAATGTTCGTATTTATGCATCTGGTATCAATTTATTGACTTTTGATAAGATGAAGAGTGATGATTTAGATGTTGAGATGAGTAGTATGAATGCATTTCCTACTTATAGATATGTGAATGTTGGATTGAATATAATGTTTTAAATAAAACGAATTATGAAATTTAAATTTTTATATATTTCTTGTTTATGTGCAGGAATGTTATTGGGCTCGTGTAATGATATGTATGATTTCGGAAAAGACGGTACACTTACATTGGAGGATGTTTTTACTGATTATAAATTGACGGGGAAATTTTTAAATAAGGCATATTCGTATATGCCTTATTATGGTGCTAGCAGTGCAGGAGGTACATTTCTTGCATGTTATACGGATGAGGCACAAGATGGACAAGCCGTAGTGAATAGTGCTGCGGCTGGATATTATGATGGGAAAGCTTCTTCATCAGACAATATTATCAATAATAGCTTGTATGACCAATTATGTCAAGGAATTTATATATGTAATGTATTTCTTGCCAATATTGATTATGCAACAAATATGACAGTAGAGGCTCATCGTAGCAAATGGAAAGGAGAAGCTCTTCTGTTGAGAGCATATTATTATCTTCAATTGATAAAGAGATTCGGACCGGTGCATATTGTAAAGGAGCCCCAACCTTTGGATTATGATTTCTCTAAAAATAAGGTGCGTCCTACATTTTATGAGAATGCAAAGGAGATTATTGCTGATTGTGAGGCTGCATTACTTGAACTGGAATTACCGATGCGTGTAAATTCGATTCCAGAAAAAGGCTCGATGAGTAAATCAATGGCATATGCTATTATGTCACAGGTTATGCTTTATGCAGCAAGTCCTTTATGGTGTGGTGATAATAATTATTGGGATGAAGCCTTATTATATACAGAGAGGGCAATGAATGAACTTAAAAAAGCAGGGTTTGATTTATACGATCCGACAAATGTTGGTGTGCCTGGATGCACTATATATCAAGATTATTTTCTGCTCGCACCTGAATATGTTCAGCAGCCGAAACAAGATGTAGAAACAATTTATGCACAAAAAGGGCAGATTGGTGATTTATGGCAGAATTGTGGTTTACCTATTACCCCGGGAGCAACAAGAGCTGGTGTTTGTCCAACTCAGGAGTTGGTAGATGCGTATGAAACTATTGATGGTAAGTTTGTTTTAAATATTGATAAACCTTATTTAGATGATGAGCATTTGATGCCCAATTATAATACAGAAGTGTTAGTTGAGCATGGTGGCTTATATGATCCGGAAAATCCTTATGCTAACAGGGACCCTAGATTAAAATCTTCTGTTTATTATAATGGTAGTATATATGACCTGAAAAATAACAAAGATATTGTGTATACTAATGTTGGTGGAAATTGTGGAATAGATGAACGTAACACATCATATACTAGGACTGGGTATTATCTGAGAAAATGGATACATTATGACTCTCGTAAAAATTCTAATAAAGATGGTTATTGGCGTTTCTTTCGTATGGCCGAGATTTATTTGAATTATATTGAGGCTAATTTTTATGCAAATAATAAAACTGTAACTTCAGATGCTTTGGAAATAATGAATAAAATACGTAAAAGAGCAGGGATGCCTCCTGTTCCGTCTGATGTTTCTTCGAAAGAATTTGAATATAGAATAAAGAATGAGCGTAGAGTTGAGCTTGCTTTTGAAGAGCATCGTTACTATGATGTAAGAAGATGGAAAATTCAAAAAGATGTGGAAGGTGTTGTTACAGGAATGAAAATAAGTGGAAATAATTATGAGCGAGTGCTAATTCAGAAAAGAAATGTAGTGGATGATAAATATTTGATGTGGCCCATACCACGAACAGAACAAATTAAATATAATTTGGCTGGTGTATACTTCCAAAATCCCGGATGGTAAATATAAAAATTACAGTTACCGATCTATAGAGTATCGGTAACTGTGAATAGAAAACAATTAACTAGAATAATAAAATAATGTTATGAAAAACAAATATTTATTTCTCTTTGCTTTTTTGACATGTTTAATGGTTGGATGCTCAACAGAGATAATAGAATATTATAATCCTGAGGTTGAAGGTGATTCAGAACAGCCTAAGCCTGATCCTATAGAGTATTTTAAATTTAATACAACTGAAGATGTAACGGATTTGATTGTAGAAGAATCTAGGGGAGTGTATTCTTTTGAAACAACTGGAGGAGATCCCAATATTCGTTTGGAACCATTAGTAGAGCAGAATAATGCAGATTCGGTTGTTTTAACATTTGATTATATAGCTCCGACGGGAATCAATGAATTGGAAATTTTCTATTCAATGTTTGATACTAATTCTGGTAATTTTGTTGTTGTAGGTGGACGTTCAGAGATTGTGGGTGATTTACCTGCAACAGATTCTTGGAAAAATATTTCGTTTAATTTATGTAAGAGTATAAAAGATTTTGAATGGGGGGTAGTTGGTGACTTTTTGAGGTTGGATTTTGGGCGTGAATCTGGGGTAACGTTTCAGATAAAAAATATGTATTTACGCTCAATGACTGATGAGGAGGAAGATGAGATTAACAAAGAACCAATTTCTATAGTTGATTTTACTATAGATGTTGAAAGAAGTAAAGTTAATGGTGTAGAATTTTTATCAGAGGATGGAGGTGAGTATAGTATGAAGACAACGAATACGGATCCTTATATTTATACTGATGCTTTGACTGAAGAATGTTCAGATAAGGCTGTAGTTTTAAGTTTTGATTATATTGCTCCTAAAGGAATTACTTTATTTCAACTTCTTCTTTCTCCGGAAGCTCCTGATAGATTTACTAATCTTCCAGATATAGCTCCTGCTGATAATTGGAATACATATTCGGTTAATTTGAAAGATGTATTTGCTAATCCTCAATATACAGGGTGGGGTAAAGTTGGTGATTTTATTCGCTTAGATTTAGGTTCAACTCCAGATGTTGAAATAAGAATACGTAACATGCGTTTAAGTTCACCTGAGGAATAAATAAAAGTCTGGAGATTTTAATATGAAATAATTATTGTAACTATTAAATTGTAATTTTATGAAAAAAAACATCTTTGTCGGGCTAATAACGTTGTGTGCTGTTATTTTAGTCGGTTGTACAGAGACTGAGTTCATATATAATGGTCCTATGCCTGATGGGGGAAAGCCTGATGATAAACCTGTTGTTATTGATTATTGGGAACTGGATGCGACTACTGCTAATAACCTAACAGTGGTAGAAGAAAAAGGAGAGTATTCTTTTGTGACAACCGGTGGAGACCCTTTCATATCTTCAATACCTTTAATATCACCTAATAATGCAGATTCTGTTGTGCTTTCATTTGATTATATAGCATCGTCAGGAATCGATGATTTTGAAATATTTTTTTCTCCTGTAGCAGCTGGCCGTTCTGAATCTTTTGGTGAATTGAAACCTACAGATCAATGGACAAATGTTTCAATTAATTTGAAAGATTATATAGCCAAATATCAATGGGGAAATGCTGGTGATTTTCTTCGTTTCGATTTTGGAAAAACTTCTGATGTTTCATTTAAAGTACGTAAGATATATTTACGTTCTATGACAGATGAAGAATCTTCTGCTACTGAGCGGGTTGAGTTATTGGCGGAAACATTAGATGAGTATCTAAATGCCAATTATTCTGCAAAAGTGGAAAATATTTCTCTAAATACGAGTAGCAATATGCTGGTAATTAGTGGAAATACACCTTCGGATGGAAAATATATGATTTGTGAGATAGCTCCTTATCATGATGTTACAATTGATTATCAAACTGTATCTGCTTATGATATCAATAATGGGAATTTTGCGATAGAAGTACCAAGAAATGTTAGGGTTGGAAATATTACTTATGATAGAATATTATCTAAATGGGCAATTGTAAAAGTAGAAGATGACGTAAGAACTTTAGTTTCTCATGCACGTTATATAGATGAACTTACACCTTCTGTGGTTTCACAGATAACAGAACTTACAACTAAAAAAGGTCTGGCTGGAGTCGGTCCTGCGGAAATTTCTATGTTTAGTTCTGATTTAGATGAGTTGGGAATAGGAAGTACCACTTATAATATTGATGTAAAAACAGTTATTACATCGAAAGCTGGAGCAGATACGGAACCTTATAATTACGGAGGTAAGATATATTATATTAATAAGTTGGCAGTGAATCAAATAACTGATGCTATTAGACAATTAAATGAACGTAATCTTAGTGTTGCTGCGATTATATTGGTTTCTCCAGGAGGAGATCCTACAATAAATGAGTTATTAAACCATCCGCGTTATACACAGGGTTATTATACTATGCCAAATATGACTACTCTGGAAAGCGTAAATTGTTACGCTGCGGTTTTAGATTATTTAGCCCGAACATTTTCTTCAAAAGAAGCAAAAGCGAGAATAGATCATTGGATTATGCATAATGAAGTAGATCAGGGACATATTTGGACTAATATGGGGGATAAAGGTAGCACGCCTGCCAATTATTATTTTGATACATACGTAAAATCTGTAAGAATGGCATACAATATTATACGTCAATATAATGATAAGTCAGAAATATTTACTTCGTTTACTCATTTTTGGAGTCAAGATGAAAATGGGAACCGAGAATATGCTGCAAAACCAATGTTAGAAAGAATGGTTAAGTATTCGGCTCTTGAAGGTGATTGTAAGTGGGCATTAGCTTATCATTCTTATCCCCAAGATTTAACAAATCCTGAGGTTTGGAATGATCCGGATGCAGTGAATGATATGAATACAAAATATGTTTCATTTAAAAATTTGGAAATATTGGGTAAATGGATAACTGAAAAAGATCATTTATATAAAGGTTCTGTGAAAAGATCACTTTGGCTTTCTGAAAATGGTATTAATACCCATTCATATAGTGATGAGGATTTAGATATTCAGGCTGCAGGATGTGCTTACGCATTAAAGAAAGTAATGGGTGTAAATGGTATCGATGCTATTCAGTGGCATCGATGGATTGATCATCCAGATGAAGGAGGTTTGAGATTAGGTCTACGTAAGTTTACGGATACGGAAAATGGCGGAATGAAAAAACCCTCATATGAAGTATTCAAGGCTATAGGTAATTCAGATGAAGATGAGGTAACTGAAAAATATAAATCTATTATTGGCATAAATGACTGGAGTGAGATATTTTATTAATAGTATTAGGAAGTAATAACGTATAGATCTTTTTATTTCAAATATTATAGTTAGTTGCGTAGTTTCACTCTTTTTAAGAAATCTATGAAATAATTTATGTTGGAACTATTAAGGAAAAGTTTCCTCTCTTATTGACATTTTTAGGATAGATTGTAACAGAATAAGAGGCTGAATTGTTATTTTACAATACAGTCTCTTATATTTTATTTATAAATGTTCAGAAAGAAATGATTTATGTCTTTTTACTCTCTTTTTGATGTGTAGTTAGAGTATGATATTTTTTGTATTACTTATTGTAAATGATTGTGTAAAAATCTAAGATTTTAAATGGGAAATATTAGTATCTTTATTATTCGTGTTTGGCTAGTTATAATATTTATAACTGTTTCTTCGTGTTGTAAGAAAGATAAAATAGAAGTTGTTGATTTGCGTTGTTGTAACTTAGTTAATCCTGAAGGCATTGATCGTACTTTATTTAGCTGGAAAATTAAAACAGATTTGTCAAACACGAAACAAAATTCGTGGGAAATTGAAATTGCTAATACAAAAGAGGCCTTGAGGAATGGAAGCGCTGACGTTTGGAAGTCAGGAAGAAATTTTTCCGAACAACAGTTAAACATTAAGCCACAGGGATTAAAATTGAAAGCAGGAAAAGGGTATTGGTGGCGTGTCCGTATTTGGGATGCTAATAATAACGAAACATTGTGGAGTGAACCTGCTTATTTTTCTTTGGGGCCAGATTCTTCACAATGGAAAGGCAAATGGATTACATCTGAATGGAAAGATAAGTCTCCACTTCCTTATTTTCGTAAGATCTTTAATATTTCGAAAATCAATGCCCAACCTGTTCGGGCTGTAATTTACTTATCTGGATTAGGGTGTAGTGATTTGTTTTTTAATGGTAATCGAGTGGATTCAACTCGTGTTCTTGATCCAGCACAAACTAATTATGAGCATTATGCTTTTTATAGTACGTTTGATGTTACTTCATTATTGAAGAAAGAAAATAACTGCATAGGTGTGATGCTTGGAAATGGGTGGTATAATCAAGATTTGGTTTGGGGGCCGAACTTCAGCTATGGTAAACCAATTTTATACGCTCAATTAGATATTACTTATAGTGACGGTTCTGTTCTGACTGTTGCAACCGATGAGAGCTGGGAATGGGCTCCTGGTCCTATTTTGAGTTCAAATATTTATGCTGGGGAAGTTTATGATGCTAATAAAGAGATTGAAGGATGGGCTGAGGCTGAAACTGTATTTGATGGTTGGAAACATGCTTGTATAGCTTCTGGAATTATACCAAAACGTCTTGATCCACAACTTGTTGAACCGATTCGTATGCAAGAAACTATAAAACCAGTTAAGTTATGGCAGACACCATCCGGAAGTTGGATATTTGATTTTGGAGTTAATGTAGCTGGGATTCCGTTATTGGAAGTTGAGCAGCCACAAGGTACGAGACTTAAGATGAGAATGGGAGAGTTGCTTAATCCTGACCGAACTATTGATTTTAGTACAACGGGTGTGGCTGCAACCGGTGTTATTCAGACAGATGAGTATATTTGTGCAGGAAAGAGAAAAGAACGGTGGACTCCACGTTTTACTTATCATGGATTCCGATATATAGAACTGTCTGGTATGAAAGATAATCCTGAACTTTCTTGGCTTAAAGTTGTTACGGTATATACTGATGTTGAAAAGTGTGGATCATTTGAATGTTCTGATTCTACGATTAACCGTTTGCATAAGATGGCTATTCGCACAATGCTTAGTAATATTCATGGTCTGCCGACAGACTGCCCTCATCGTGAACGTTGTGGTTGGTTAGGTGATGCTCATGCTGTATTTCCTTTTGAAAACTATAATTATAGCATGAATAATTTTTGGATGAAATATATGGAAGATATTAGTTCATCTTCATCTGTATTTTTAAGAAATACATTACATCAAAAGCTTTATAATTCAGAATTCTATTTTGCAGATAAACAATCAGGTATTCCATTTATGATTTCTCCGGGACGTCGGTTATGTGGTGTAGCATCTCCAGATTGGGGGACGGCAGTAGTTCAGATTCCGTGGAATATATATATTTATTATGGTAATAAGGAAGCTTTAGATATTTATTATGATAAGATGAAGTTGTGGGTGAACTATGTAGCGAATTTAGCTGAAAATCATATTGTTCCTTACGGACTTGGGGATTGGTGTCCACCAGGGGGTAATTCCAATATTGATTGTCCTATTCCGTTGAGTTCGACAGCTTTTCATTATCATGATGTTGATTTGTTGACTCAATCTGCAGTAGTATTGGGAAAAGTAAATGATGCTATTAGATACGCGACATTGCGGGATAGTATAAAAACTGCTTTCATTGAAAAATTTTATGATAAGGAAAGTCATACATATGGTAGTCAAACTGCTAATTCAATGGCTTTAGATTATGGTTTAGTACCTGTTGGGGAGGAGAATGCGGTGTCTGATGCAATTGCATATAATATGAAAGAGCAACATAATAACTTCTTTCATACAGGAATCTTCGGACTAGGAAATATAGGAAAGGCTCTTTCGCGTTATGGGAATCCACAGATTGCATGGAATGCATTTACTAAGAAAGGAGAATATAGTTTCTCGTGGATGTGGGAGAAAGCTGATGCTACAACTCTTTGGGAGATTTTACCTACTAGCACTGCTAGCATGTCTGTTGGAATGAAAGCTTCTTTGAATCACCCAATGCAAGCTATATATGATGTTTGGTTTTATGAAGATATTTTGGGAATTCGTCCAGATGTTTCAGGCCCTGGGTTTAAAATAATTCGTTTTAATCCAACAATGACTTCTTATATGGAGTGGGCAAAAGGCTCTGTTGAATCCCCTTATGGAACGATATCAAGTAGTTGGAGAAATGAGCAAGGAAAGTTGAATTGGAAAATCAGAATTCCGGCTAATTCATCAGGGTTAGTAGCTTTGCCTGCAAACAAAAAAATTATAGTTAATAATATAAGATTAAGTTCTTTGTCTTATCCTGTTGTTGAGGAAAGTGAAAACTATGTATGGTATCATTTCCCATCAGGATTATATAATATGATAATTGAATAAAAATAGTGTAAAGTTGAATTGTATCATACGTTGTTTTGCTGAGGCATATTAGCTAAGAGATGGAAACACATCCGTTTCGATGAGCGTAAAATTATAATATTTTAATGAGAATTCAATATAGGTAAATAAAATTAATATAGTAATAAGCATTTTGAATATTGGATTATGATATTAAACAAATGTTCTTAAAGTATAAAGTTACAGATATTTGCTTTATGATAGATGATTGGGTTCTGATGTGGAAGTTATTTCTCCACAATCATTGCGTGAGCAAATAATAAAGAGTATACAATGTTTGTCTGCAATGTATCTTTAACTATATGTACTAAATATATTCTCCTGAAAATGAGCGACTAACAAATCCTTCTAAAATAACGCCTTATTATGGATTATTTTTGTACAAATTTTTAGAAAAATTCTTGAAGATTTGGGCAAAAGATGCTGATGTTTTTTTAGAAATAAAGTTTATTAGGCATTTTCCCTTTCGCACCCTTCACAAAGTCTTGCAGACATGAGTCAGCAAATAATATTTTATGATATGTGAAGGGTGTGGAAAGATGCAGTTAGAATATTTCTTTTCCTTTATACACGAGCTCTGCTACATTCTTTGCTTCCAGTTTTTCCATCAGACGTTTCCGGTATGTTTGTATCGTATTTGTGCTGAGGCACAGCAGGTCTGATATCTCGGAAGTGCTGAGACCTTCGGAGAGATAGGTGAGCACCTCTTTTTCGCGTTTTGACAATTCTGGTATTTTATGTAAGTCAATATTTATCTGTTTTTTATGAAGAATGGAGAATACTTCGCTGAAATATTTATGCCCAAGTCTGATTTGATTGATAGCTTGCTTCAGTTCGCTTGTACTTGCATTTTTTGATACGGCTCCTGATATTTCTTCTTCTGCTAATTTAGCTATAACCCATGGCTCTTCATGCATGGTATAAATCAGAATCTTGCAGTCGGGCATTTGTTCCTGCAAAAGATGAATAAGCTGAAAGCCGTTTATTTCAGGAAGTTCCAGATCGATAATGCAGAGATCGAAACTTTCGGCGGATATTGTTGGCAGTAGATTCTCCATGCGAGTTATGCTTTTGCATAGTATGTTGCTTTGCTGTGAAGCGATGCTTACAATGCCTTCTGCTACAATCGGATGATCGTCGACAATCAGTAACTTGTATATATCTGGATTCATTTTACTTTAAATTGTAGTGTGAATATATTGTTGTTCTCAGACGATTCTTTTTGGATAGTACCGTCGATTGCTTTGGCACGGTCGTTTACAGTCCGAAGTCCTATTCCTCTGCTGTTTGCTTTATGAGGGGTAGTTACGGTACCATCGTCGGTTATTTTCAATGTATATTGCTTTTCGTGCTCAGAATAAAGGCTGACGGAAATGCAGTGTGCATTGGCGTGTTTGACAATATTCATGGTGATTTCCTGAACTATACGGTATAATTCGTATGCTGTTTCATTCGGTATCGGGTTGCACGAACTGGATGTATATGTGACTTGTATGCCTGTGTTTTCACTTAACTTGTCGGCATATTGGTATAATATTTCATCCAGACTTAAATGTTCAAATTCGGGAGGCATCAGCTCATGGGAAATATTACGTACATTGTTTCTTACCTCTTTGATGAGCGTACCTAGTTCCTGTACGTTGTCAGAATTTGTGGTATTCTCTATTTTCATTTGTAATCCTAACAAATCGTTGGCAATGCCGTCGTGCAACTCTTTGGCAAAATATTTGCATTCTTCTTCCAGGCCTTCTATGTAGCGTCGCGCTGCATTCAGCTCATTTTCCTGCTGGAGCAGTTTGATCTTTCTTTCTGCCATTCGTTTTTTGTAGTGTAATGTCAGTATAACTATCAATACGATAACCAGCAGGCATCCGACGCATACGGAGGCTTTGAGCAGGAAAGCTTGATGTGCCAGTTTCTCTTGTTCCAGTTTGCTGATTTGCAGCTCTTTTTCCTGAGTCTGGAACTTGACATTAAGTTCTGCCATTTTCTGAGTCAGATTATGCTGCGCTAGCGTGTCTGTCCACATACGTGCGCTGTCCATGTATATATATGCCAGTTGCTTGTTCCCTACAGCATCGTAACATTGGGCTATTTGTGTCAGTAGTGTTTTGGGTTCGCTGCCTGTGTTCCTTTTACGCAGCCACAACAGATCTTGAAGGGCTTTTGCATAGTTTCCCCTTTTCATCTCCATACTGGCACGTACCTGAATATAGCCAATAGCTGCGATTCCGGAAGATGGAATTTCTTTCAGAAGCTTGTCTCCAAGCTGAAGATACCAGTTTACCGAATCTGCTTGCTCTTTCTTTTCGAATATTCTTAATAATGAGGGCATACATCTTATTTTCCATGTCGTGGAGTTATTGCCGGCTTGACTGGCTATTTCCCAGGCTTTTCGGATTGAATATTCTGCTTCGTCCAGCTTGTTTACTTCAACTTTAATGCCGCTACGAAGCTGCCAGGTATGGAATGCTACAAATATGTCATTGCTGTCTTGTGCATGCTGGGCGGCCAGATCTGTATATTTTTCGGCTTCGTTTAACAGACGTATGTTGAAATAAAATATAGAAACGTTGTTGTAAATATGTGTAATCCATCCTTCGTCTTTGTATTTTAGGGCAGCATCGAGGGCCTTATTGTAGTAATAAATGGTTGAGTCGTTCATGTGCTGCCGGCGATAAAAGATAGCAAGGTCATTGTATACGCTGATGTGTTTTTCCAGATCTTTGATTTGTGGCAGATAAGGAAGAACACTTTTTTTCATGTTGAAGGCTTCGTCATCTTTCCCTACGTACGACATAAGGGTAGCTTGTTCATTCAATAGGATGGGGTATACAGGAGATTGTTTTGCTTCGGGCATGGCAAAGGCACTGTCGAAAGTCTGTTGGGCTTGATCAAGTTCACCTTTTTCCATTAAGCTGGCTGCACGTTCATATAACCTCATCAGCAATGTGTCGGCTGGTATTGTTTCTGAATGGAGCGGACAGATTCCCGATAATAGCAGTATCAACAGTAAATAGCGGTATATTTTTTTCATAGTGTTTAGCCGTGAATGTTCTGAGAGCAAATATACGGCTTTTATTTCCATTATTTCTTTATCAGGAAGAGATAATGACTTTTTACTTATGATTTAAAAAATAATCACCTTTTTAGGTGACAAATAGTAATCAGTTTTATTTGTTAATTTGCAAAAACAGCAATAAAGAGAAGTTTGCTTGTTCAATATGGAGCGGGTGAACTGGGGTGGGAAAGCTAATAACATAAAAATAAAGGCATATGTATATGAGAGTATTAGGAGCAACAGCATGTTCTATTGTTGCATTGATTTTATCTTCTTGTGGTGGAAGCACATCTTCTTCGGAAGGTATGTTGGGTGAAATTCCTGCATATTATGAAAAGCAGGGATTGGATTTTTGTGCTCAGGTATCAGAAATAGGTAAGGCAAGTGGGTATTCGCAAGATCAGGAAACAGTTGAGAAAGTGGTTAAACTGGCAATGGATCTTTCGGAGAAAAGCAAGGAAGAAGGAAAGACACTGGCTGATAAGTTGATTGGAAAGGTTGTAAGTTATCAGGAAACGGAGGGCTTGCCTTATAAAGTTGTATCGGATGTAACTATTACGGATATTGAATTACCTTCTTTTACTTTCAACTCGTTCATGTTCGACGAACTGAAAGTTGAGCTGAAATATCAGGTTGTTGCTACGGAAGACATATCAGGACGTTATCTTTTTACATATTGCTTTGTAACGGATACGGAAGGAAATAATCTGGATTGTGCCTCGTTTACCGGAAAGGCTGAAGGGAACCCTATAGCCGCAGGTGATACGGTAACGGTTGCTGATGATATTAAGATAGCAATGGTATCTGCTGATGTCTTGAATAAATTTCACACTTTGAAATTTGTTTCAGAAGCTACTTATGAAGAACAGCGTGAAACTATTAATAAGCAGATGGAACAATGGATTAAGGAGTATGAAACGAAAATGACTCCGGAAGAAAAACAGTAATGACTGATAGAAATATTGGGGCTTTGGAAGAAGCCTGAATGTCCTTTTTATTTAAAAATGGTTGTAAAAAATCCCTTCACATTAGCTTGACTTTGGAGTGTAAAGCTAAGTGAGGGGATTATTTTTAAGTGTATCAGATATGAATTATATTAGAAAGTAGGTAATGTTACTTTAAAGAGGTCGCTGGGTTGGTGTTCACGCTGGATGACCTCTAACATTTTTTTTACTATTGACGGATTTTGACTGGCTACATCGTGATCTTCATGCAAATCTTCCTTCAAGTTGTATAGTGATGGGATTCCTTTCTTGATGATAAGTTTCCAGTCGCCCATACGTACTGCCATCTGATCGGTTTCATGGAACTCCCAGTATAGGAATTCATGTTCTTTCTGTTTTTTGTCGTTCCCTAGAAGGGTAGGGGCAAAGGATATTCCGTCGAAATGATCTTTATTCTTACCTGGGAACTTTTTGTCACCTATCAGTTCGCAAAAAGTAGGCAGGATATCATAAAAAGCAAGTTGATGGTCGTTGGTTGTTCCGCTTGCAATATGTCCTGGCCAGCGTACGATGAATGGAATACGGATGCCTCCTTCATGGCATTGGCGCTTCAGGCCTCTTAGCTTGCCGTCTCGTCCGAAGAATTCAGGATCGGCTCCTCCTTCTTCGTGAGGCCCGTTGTCGCTGCTAAAGAAAACGATGGTATTTTCATCCAGTCCTTTTTCTTTGAGCTTTTTCAGAATTTCTCCTACGTAGCTGTCCAAACGGGTAATCATACCGGCAAAGTGTGCATGAGTGTGGTCAGAAGGATTATATCGTGATCCTTTTTCGCCGCCCCATGTCTTGTCGGTAAAGAATTTCTTTTTATAATCGTTAAAAATGGAGTCGTGTGGTTGTGCCAGTTCTGCATGGGGAAGGGTGTATGTGAAAATGCCGCAGAACGGTTGCTCTCCAGTTTGTGCGTCTAGCCATTTCAGTGCTTCTTGATGAATAAGGTCTGCCGAATATTGCGGGCGTTTGAAATAGTCGTCACCAAACATCGGGTACTTGATATTTTCTTCCAGTACGATACGTTTCACTTCCTTGTCGCCTTTCGAACGGCTATAGCGATTCAAAAAATTAGGATAGTATAAGTGTGCCTGGAACTGACATATGTATCCGTAGAATTCGTCTACGCCTCGCTTGTCGGGAGTAGACCAGGAGCCTTCGTAGCCTCCTGCCCATTTGCCGAACATACCGGTTGTGTATCCGTTCTTCTTCATGACTTCGGGGAGGATAACATGAGCTGAATCGTATGGTTCCTGACCGACAACTGCGTAATCTTGGTTCTCTCCGTAGGTTACGACTGCCGACTGGGGCCAGTATTCCTTGTTACCTCGTACGTGAGTGTGGCCGCTATGTTGCCCGGTCATCAGGGTTGCACGTGAAGGAGCACTTACAGGACTTCCTGCGTATGCTTGTGTAAAACGCATCCCTTCTGCTGCCATTTGGTCGATATGAGGGGTATTGATTAGTTTTTGTCCATAACAGCCCAGATCGCCATATCCCATATCGTCGCATAGTATAAAGATGATATTAGGAGCTTTATGCTGGGAGAAGGCGCTGGCAGTACTTATTAGGGCAGATAAAATCAAGCATTCTTTTTTCATGGTATTGTTAGATTTTTATTCGATAAGTATTGTATAAAATATGCTATTGTAAGGTTTCTCCAAGGTATATTATTACAAAGTTAATTAAATCGTTGTAATTCTTTGTCTTACATGATCTTAAATAGTGTAAATAGGGATGAGCCTATGGATATAGTATACTAGATATCAGCTTGAGTGTTCTTCAAGTTGGTATCTAGTATTCTGTTTTATAAGATAATGTTTTGCTGCTTTCCTTCCAGCCATGTTTTGATATTTTGGAATACAATTTCTGCCCGCGCTTCCATTGACTCGGCAGAAGCGAAGGCTATATGCGGAGTTACAATTGTATTTTTACTATGCAGTAACGGATGATTTGTATCGAGTGGAGGTTCATTTTCGAATACATCGATTCCGGCTCCGCTTAGATATCCTTCGTTTAAGGCTTGGGCTAGTGCTTCCGAATCAATTACTCCTCCACGGGATGTATTTATTAAATAAGCTCCCTGTTTCATTTTGCTGATACGTTCTGCATTAATCAGGTGATGAGTTTCGAGAGTGAGCGGGCAGTGAAGTGATACGATGTCTGATTGTTCCAGCAGTTCATCCAATGTTACGAAATGAATGAAGGAAGGTTCATTACCCGTTACATGACGTTTGTTACCTAAAATTGTACATCCGAAAGCGTGGCACAGTTCGGCTGTACGTGTTCCGATGGCTCCTGCTCCTACGATACCGACAGTCTTTCCTCTCAGTTCACATCCTACCAGGCCGTCTTTTGTCCTTCCTTCCCGACAGCGTTCAGATACCTGAGGTACGTTTCGGAGTAAGGAAATCATCATGCAAAGGGCCAGCTCTGCTACCGATTGTGTAGAATATCCTGCAGCATTGCTTACTTGTATTCCTTTGGCGCGGGCTGCTTCAAGATCAACATGGTCTACACCTGTGAATGCAACGTCAATATATTTGAGTTTTGAACAGCTGTTGATAACTTCTGCTCTCAACGGCATGTTGGCTATCATAATAATGTCGGCATCTTTAGCTTCTTCTATTTGAACTGCTGGATCGGTATTTTTAGGATAGGCCTTAAATTCATGCCCGGCTTCTGTTAGTGGAGCTATGTGGCGTTGCAGGGATGATTCGCTGATTCCCAATGATTCTAATAATACGATTTTCATTTTCTTAGTTTATTTATAGTTGTATAAAGGTTCTTGGTATGTTCGGTTAGAACCATTTTATTCTGCGGAAAATGATGAAAGCCATGGCCGATAGGAAGATCGATGAAAAAACAATGATGGAAAAAGCATGTGGAACTTCTTCTATATGTATGTCGACATTCATACCGTAGAAACTGGCTATCAGTGTAGGGACCATCAGAATGATAGACAGACTTGTCATACGTTTCATGATGGTATTTACGTTATTCGATATGATTGATGCAAAGGCGTCCATTGTTCCGGTCAGGATATCGCTGTAGATATTTACCATATTGTGAGCCTGTTTCAGTTCAATCAGGACGTCGTCTGTCAGTTCTGGATTTTGGTAATCTTTCTCATTGAAAATGTTTTGTAACTTCCCTACCATGACTTCATTTCCGCGGATGGAAGTGTTGAAGTATACCAATGTCTTCTGCAGATTCATTAATCGGAGCAAGTCTTCATTTCTGATACTTTGCTCTAATTCCTTTTCTGCCATGCTTACTTCGTTGTTTATCTGCTTTAAATATTTTAGAAACCATACAGCTGATGAATAGATAATGCGTAAGATCAGTTCGTATTTATTCGGAATATTGATTGATTTACGGCAGATATGCTGAATGAAATCAGGTATCATTTCGGTTGAATGGTAGCAGATGGATACTATAATTTCATTGTTAGTAATAATACCAATGGGTACAGTTGTGTATGGCACCTTCTGATTAGGTGTTTGTACGGGTATACGTAAAATGGTAAGTAGCCAATTCCCTTCTGTATCTGTACGAGGACGTTCGTCGGTATCGGCTATATCGTTTAAAAAGGAAGTTGGAACTTTTAGATCTTCTCTTAAAAAATTGAAATCATCATCGGTGGGGCATTCTACATTTACCCAGCAGTTAGGAAGCCAGTTGTTTTTTTCTACGAAACCTCCTGTTTCACTGTAAAGATACTTTCTCATTGCGTTGCTCCTTTCTTATTTTGTATCCGCCGGTGGTGTGAGCAAGGCAATAAATGGATTCAAAACCTCGCTTACTCCCGGAGGAGAAGGTTAATACTACTTGTGCACGTTCGCGAGTTTGAATCGTCCATGATTATTTTTATTTTTAGGTTACAAAAAAAGTTCGTCTTGTGAACGAACTTTTTTGCTCTTCAGGTTGGACTTGAACCAACGACCCTCTGATTAACAGTCAGATGCTCTAACCGACTGAGCTACTGAAGAAGATTAATATGTTTAAAAAGAATGGCTCTTCAGGTTGGACTTGAACCAACGACCCTCTGATTAACAGTCAGATGCTCTAACCGACTGAGCTACTGAAGAATCATTTTGCAATCTGAGTATTTTGCTCTTCAGGTTGGACTTGAACCAACGACCCTCTGATTAACAGTCAGATGCTCTAACCGACTGAGCTACTGAAGAAGGTTTTTCTCAATTGCGTGGCAAAGGTAGTAGGATATTTTGAAATATGCAATATCTTTGCAAAAAAAATATTGATAAATGGATAAAATTATTGGAATGGGCAATGCTTTGGTCGATGTTTTGGTCTTAATCGATAGTGATGAGGTGCTAAATGACCTGAATTTGCCTAAAGGAAGTATGCAGTTAATAGACGAGGACACATTATTTAATATACGTACTAAGACAGCTGGGCAGAAACTTCATCGGGCAACTGGAGGAGCTGCAGCTAATACAATATGTGCACTTGCAGGGCTGGATGCAGAAGTTGGATTTATTGGGAAAATTGGTACAGATGAATTCGGACAATTTTTTGAGCGGACATTAAAAAAAAGAGGAATAGAAACTTCTTTGTTGAAATGTGACTGCCCTTCGGGAGTTGCTTCCACATTTGTATCACCTTGTGGTGAGCGTACTTTTGGTACATATTTGGGAGCATCAGCCAAACTTTGTGCTGATGACTTGTCGCGTTCAATGTTCGAAGGTTATTCCTATTTTTATATTGAAGGTTATTTGTTGCAGGATCATGATCTTATTGTACGTGCCATGCAATTAGCAAAAGAGGCTGGTTTGCAAATCTGTCTTGATATGGCTAGCTACAATGTGGTTGAGGCCGAGCGTGAGTTTTTCGATATGTTGATTACAAAATATGTGGATATTGTATTTGCTAATGAAAGCGAAGCACGCGCCTATACGGGTAAAGGACCTGAAGAAGCTTTACAGGAAATATCATCTAAATGCAGCATTGTAGTCATAAAAACAGGTAAAAGTGGTTCATTGGTAAAAAAAGGTACTGAGGTTATTCGTGTAAATCCTTTCCCTGTCAAGAAAGTAGTTGATACAACGGGGGCTGGCGATTTTTATGCAGCAGGTTTCTTATATGGTCTTACATGTGGCTATTCACTTGAAAAGTGTGCACAGATAAGTTCCATTTTGGCTGGGTATGTTATTCAGACAGTGGGAACAGCCCTGACAAAGAAGAAATGGAACGAAATAAAGTTAAATATTGAGTCCGTCTTGCAGGCTTGAGCAGAATAATATGTTTATTTGCAAGCTAAAATCATGATAACTATGAATACAAAAAGAACGCTGATTGGAGCTTTTATCATTTTTCTTGGTCTGGGACTTTCCAGCTTTAAAGATGATGACCGTAATTTTCAGATATCAAAGAATCTGGATATTTTCAATTCTATTTTTAAGGAGCTGGATTTATTTTATGTAGATACTATCGATCCTGAAAAAATGATTCAAAATGGGGTTAACGGTATGCTGGCTCTGACCGACCCATATACCGAGTATTATCCGGAGGAAGGTATCAACAGTCTGAAAGAAATGATTACGGGAAAGTATGGTGGTATCGGAGCTGCTATACGATATTATAAGAAAAAAGATCGTATTGCCATTGTGGAACCGACTGAAGGTATGCCGGCTGCAGAAGCTGGTGTAAAGGCGGGCGATATTATTCTTTCGGTTGGTGGAAAGGAAATGCTGAGAGGAAATATGAAACCTCAGGAATTTTCATCGAAAGTAAGTGAGGCTTTGCGTGGTGAACCGGGTACTTCTTTTGTTTTAAAAGTGCTTCGTCCATTGAAAAACGATAGTACCGTGATGGAGTTTAAAATTACGCGCAAGAATATCCGTAACAATCCGGTTCCTTATTATGGTATAATTAAAGATAGTATAGGCTATTTGTCGCTGACTGGTTTTACAGATAATTGTGCCAAGGATGTGAAAAAGGCATTTATTGAGTTAAAGCAGCGTGGAGCTAAGTCTTTAGTAATAGATTTGCGAGATAATGGAGGAGGTTCTTTACAGGAAGCTGTAGAAATTATTAACTTTTTTGTTCCGAAAGGAAAAGAAATAGTAGTGACGAAAGGAAAAATCCGTCAGGCTGCCAGTTCATTCAAAACTCAGAATGAACCAATAGATACAGAAATGCCTCTGGCTGTGCTTGTAAATGGTAATACGGCTTCTGCTTCTGAAATTTTAAGCGGTTCTATGCAAGATATGGATCGTGCGGTGATTATTGGTACGCGTACTTATGGAAAGGGTCTGGTGCAGACTACTCGCCCATTGCCGTATAATGGTACATTGAAGGTTACTACATCTAAATATTATATTCCAAGTGGCCGCTGCATTCAGGCTATCGATTATGCAAAGAAGAATGCAGACGGTTCAGTAGCACGTATCCCTGATAGTTTGACAACTGTATTCCATACAGCTGCCGGACGTGAAGTTCGTGACGGTGGAGGTATTCGTCCGGATATTGAAGTGAAAGGGGATAAGTTCCCGAATATATTGTTCTATTTGATGAACGATGATTTGATTTTTGATTATGTTACTCAGTATTGTCTGACGCATCCTGCTGTTACTTCTGTCGATTCGATACGGATTACGGATGCTGATTATGCTGAATTTAAGAAACAAGTCAAGGCTGCTAACTTTACTTACGACCGTCAGAGTGAAGGACTTTTAAAGACGTTGAAAGAAGTTGCCGAATTTGAAGGCTATATGGAAGGGGCAGCAGAGGAGTTTAAGGCTTTGGAACAAAAGTTGAATCATAACTTGGACCGTGATCTCGATTATTTTGCAAAACCGATAAAAGAACAAATTGCTGAAGAAATAGCAACCCGATATTTTTATCAGCGTGGAGCAGTTATGCAACGTCTGAAAGATGATGAGGACTTGGATAAAGCTATTGAAGTTCTGAATTCTCCAGAAAAATACAAGGAGATATTGTCGGTTCCAGTGAAAGTTGCAGAGAAGCAGAAATAGGAAACTGTAAGATAGAAGATGAGCCATCAAATCAAATTATAGGAAAAGATGGAATTTCTAATTTGAAGCTTACACATCATTTATAGATGAAAAAGGGGCGTATCAAACCTCATTTTGAGTAATGATACGACCCTTTTTTACCTTTTAGTTTATGCTTTTAAAGTATAATGCCTTTTTGTTTTGACGCGTTCTTTATTGACAGAAGCTTATACCTGCGGCTTCTTATTTATAAAAAGCAAGAACAGAGAAAGAATCTCAAAATAAAAACAGAGATAAGCTTATTTATAATCTATCATTGTTTCTCCGATAACACTTTTCAAGCCATCAATGACTCATTGATATACATGAATTTGAACAATACTTAAACAGAGGGTTTGTCTATAAAACGATATTAATAATCAGTCTATTGAATATGTTTGTCAGATACTAATAATCTATAAGTTATAACATAAAAACTCCTGCTTTTAGCCCTATATCGAAATGAGCAAAGACTAAAGCAGGAGATTTTTATTTTTAAGTTTTAATCTATAAGATTTTTACTTTCACAGTTTTATTTTGAGGCAGCTCCATTCTTTGAAATCTATTCTGTAATATTACATTTGATAGTACAGAATACTGATTTTTTGCTTGAGATTGCAGTTTATTTTTCCTTGTAATCTCCGTTCGCCTTAATCAGTTCAATCAGCTTTTCTACTGCCTGCTCTTCCGGAATATTCTTTTCAATACATTCTTTTTTCTTGTACAGGCTGATTTTGCCTCGTCCGGCCCCTACATAACCATAGTCTGCATCTGCCATTTCACCGGGACCATTGACAATACAGCCCATGATACCGATCTTGAGCCCTTTCAGGTGCGAGGTCGCAGCTTTGATACGAGCGATGGTAGCTTCCAGATCGTATAGCGTACGTCCACAGCCGGGACAGGAAATATATTCTGTCTTCGATGTACGCGCTCTGCCTGCTTGTAGAATGCCGAATGCAGTTTCATCTACTTTCTCATCAGTAATAGCATTTCCGTGATTATATAGTAAAATACCGTCGCAGAAACCATCAAATATCAATGCTCCCATATCGACTGCCGATTTGATCTGCAAATCTTCTGTATTGTTTTCCTGATAAAATTGGAAGAATACCAATGGATTGGTTAAACCTTGATTCATCAGTTGATGTGCGATTCCCCGAAATTCGCCGAGACGATTCGGATGATTACTTTGGGCAATGATAACAACTTCTGGATGCATGCGCAGACAAGCTGTAGCTTCTTCATTCAGTCCCATATATGGAGTGAATAAGAATTTGACTTTTGCATTGCAGTGGTGCAACTCAACCAGTTGCTGGTAATTGAAGGCAGGATAAGTTCCCTCTTCTCCTTTCCATATGTTTGCATCTACAATGTAGCCGATATTGGTACGACGCATTTCAGGAAGCTGCTGTCCGCAATAGATGTAGTCCGGACAGAACTGCTCATTGATTTGCATATTACCGTCAAGACGGGCAGATATAACAACCGGTACATGTTCACCTCCAATATTTTCAACAGCTGTTGTATGACGTCGGCTTGGATTGGTATAGTTAAATTCGGCTGCTTCTGCTCCTGGTATATAGGGATGATTCTCGCGTTGAAGCACATAATCCACCAGTTTGCGGGCTACTGGAATTTCTGCTTCAGGAGCTTCACTCAGTGAAACGCGGATAGTATCTCCTAATCCGTCACACAACAAAGCGCCGATGCCTAATGCCGATTTGATACGTCCGTCTTCTCCATCACCAGCTTCGGTAACTCCCAGATGAAGAGGGAATGACATACCTTCCTTTTCCATCTGTTCTGCCAGCAGTCGGACTGTCTTGACCATTACGACCGTATTGGAGGCTTTGATGGAAATAACGACGTTCATGAACTGTTCATCTACACAGACACGGAGAAATTCCATACACGATTCTACCATACCTTCAGGAGTATCACCATAACGTGACATGATACGGTCGGACAATGAACCGTGATTTACTCCAATACGGATAGCAGTATGATTCTCTTTACAGATATTTAGGAATGGAATGAAGCGGTCACGTATCTTCTGAATTTCCTGAGCATATTCTTCATCTGTATATTCCAATTTCTTGAAAGTGCGCGCAGCATCTACATAATTTCCCGGATTGATGCGTACTCCTTCAGCATACAATGCTGCTACTTCTGCCACTTTGGGATTAAAGTGTACATCGGCTATCAGCGGAGTGTCGTACCCTTGTGAACGCAGTCCGATATTGATATTCTTTAAGTTTTCAGCTTCACGTACTCCCTGAGTAGTGAGGCGTACATATTCACCTCCTGCTTCAATGATGCGTTTAGCTTGCTCTACACAGGCCTCAGTATCCATTGTGACCGTATTGGTCATACTTTGTATACGGATAGGATTAGTGCCACCCATAGGAGTGGCACCAACATATACCTCATTTGCCTCTCGGCGTGAATAGTTGAAGTAATCCATTAATTTGTTTTATAAGCGTATTTTACTTCTTTCAATTCTTCGTTAGCTTTGACTATCTTATTTTTCAGACCTTCCTTGTAAGCTGCAAATTTTTCGGCGAGTCCTTCATCAGATAATGCCAACATTTGTACTGCAAGGATAGCTGCATTCATAGCACCATTGATAGCAACTGTTGCTACAGGTATGCCGGGAGGCATCTGGATGATAGAATAAAGCGCATCCACTCCATCGAGCACAGAACCTTTTACGGGAACTCCGATAACGGGAAGTGTAGTATTCGCTGCAATCACTCCTGGCAAAGCTGCAGCCATTCCTGCTGCTGCAATAATAACTTTAATACCTCGTCCGGCAGCTTCTTTTGCGAATTTTTCCACTTCAGCAGGTGTACGGTGTGCCGAAAGAGCATTCATTTCGAAAGGAACTTGCATTTCGTCGAGCAGTTTCGCCGCTTTCTCCATAACAGGAAGATCGGACGTACTACCCATGATGATACTTACAATTGGTCTCATGTCTGTTTATTTAGTTTTATTCATTAATGATCTGTTTGTATGCTTCAGCATCCAGCAGTTCATCCATTTCTGTAGTGTCAGTTGGTTTGATCTTGATTAGCCAGCCGTCACCATATGGATCTTTGTTTACCAGTTCCGGATGTTCTTCCAGCTCTGGATTGATTTCAAGTACTTCGCCACCAATGGGAAGGAAAAGGTCGGATACAGTTTTTACAACTTCAATGGTTCCGAATACTTCACCTTTTTCCAGAGTTTCACCTTCGGTCGTTACATCTACAAAGACGATGTCGCCCAATTGTTCTTGTGCATAATCTGTAATTCCTACATAAGCTTCATCACCTTCCAGACGAATCCATTCGTGTTCGTTCGTGTACTTTACATTAGTTGGGAAATTCATAATCTTAGTATTTTAGAGGTTAATATAATTATGTTTCAAATAAACAAAATTCCAGTGATACCGCAAAACAAACCGACTAAAAAACCTCCTCCAACTTCGTTTAAAGTATGTTGGCGGACGATGATTCGTGCGGAACCTAACATTCCTGCCAGTAAAATAAAACCGCAGAGCCACCAGATAGGATTGAACTGGAAAATGAAACTGTATGAGAGTAATCCTCCGATAATCATACCACAGCTGGCCATGTGAGTACTGATTTTCCATTTCAAGTTGATACTGGTACAGATAACCATACAAAGCAGAGTAGCTATGATTATTCCGCTCATATAGCGTGGAAGATGAATCCGGTACATAGTCAGAAAACATCCTGTATAACTCATGATCGTAATCAGGTATGGCAGAAAGCGTTTCTCTCTCTTCCCCAGTTCCCGTAACGTCCAGCCATTGATTTTCTGAAGAAGGTATATACCAAGCATCGGAAGGAGAATGGTAAAGCAATATACCATGATCAGAACTGTCAGTTTATATTGCAGGGGAAGTATTCGTAAATATGTAAAAAAGAAAAGCAGCAAAAACGCTACAAAAGGAACCATAAAAGGTGTAAATATGGCAGAGATGATACGTGCTGCCATAAATAGTGCATCTTTAGGCTCTTTTGTTGTTTCCTGAGAAGGAGCATGATATGTTAACTGATCGGGAATATTAGTTTCTTCCATCCTTGTGTTATGATTGTTTTTTGTCGTTTGGTTTATCTTCTTAGTCGTGCGACTGGAATGTTAAGCTGCTGGCGGTATTTGGCAACCGTACGTCGTGCTATCGGATATCCTTTTTCTTTTAGCATGTCGGCCAGTTCGTCATCGGTGTAAGGTTTATCCTTATTTTCCTTGTCGATACACTCTTCCAGGAACTGTTTGATTTCACGCACAGACAATTCTTCTCCGTTTTCTGTTACATATCCGTCGCTGAAGAAAAACTTGAGTGGATATATACCGAAGTTAGTCTGTACATATTTGCTGTTGCTCACTCGTGAAATTGTTGAAATATCCAGTTGTGCACGTTCGGCCACATCTTTCAGTATCATAGGTCGGAGTGAAGACTCATCACCATCCTGGAAGAACGGTCGTTGCAAGTCTATAATAGCCTGCATCGTACTGAGCAATGTTTGCTGGCGTTGTTTAACAGCATTGATAAATCCCTGAGCTGCATCTACCTTTTGCTTGAGGAATAATAATGCGTTTTTCGATTCCTTACTTTGATTAGCTTTATTGCGTGTATGCTCATCAAGCATTTCTGTAAATTCACGGCTTAAGCGCAGTTCAGGAACATTCCGGTTGTTGAGGCTAAGATGAATTGTACCGTCTTCTTCTGTCTCAACAATAAAGTCAGGAATAATTTGCTGCAAGTTTTTGCCGATTGTTTCTCCCATGGAACTTCCCGGACGCGGATTCAGCTTGGTCAGCTCCACTACGGCTGCATTATATTGCTCTTCAGTTATCCCTAACTTTTGTAATATTTTATCTTTATTTTTCTTGGTGAAATCATCGCAACATTTGTTGATGATATCATATTCTATTTGTTTCAACGGAGAGTTTTCTTTCCGCTTGATTTGCAGCAAAAGACATTCCTGAAGGCTTCGGGCACCTATTCCCGCAGGATCAAAATCCTGTATGATAGACAAGATATGCTCCAGTTGTTCGGGGGTTGTATAAATACCCTGATAGATGGCAAGTTCGTCCATCAGGGCTTCTGTTGTTTTTCTCAATAAACCGTCATCATCCAAAGAGCCGATGAGATACTCGCCTAACTGTTTTTCTTCGGGAGTAAGATCTTGCATGTCAAGCTGTTCTTTCAGCGTTTCGTAAAATGAAACACTGTCCGAAAAAGGAATCTCTTCGGGAGTTTCTCCCTTAGAACGGTTGTTCTCCTGAAGCTTATAGTCGGGAATGTCATCTTCTGTGCGATAATCTCCCAACGATAAATCATCATTATAGTCGGTTCCGGATTCTTCATTTTCATCGGCAGGATAGTCATCTTCATGTCCCTCAGCCTCTTCAGTATGTTCTTTACCTTCTTCTAGAGCAGGATTGTCCAAAAGTTCAGAATGAATACGTTCTTCCAATTCTACAGTAGGCAGCTCTAATAATTTGACTGCCAATATCTGCTGTGGAGATAAAGTCTGAACCTGCTGCTGGGCCTGAGTTTGTACTTGACGTGAATTTATAGCCATAAAAATGAATTTGATTTTTTCGCTGCAAAAATAAACAATTAGATACGGATTATATGGTTTTCACTTAATTTTATTTTATGTGGACAACCAACTTCTCTACCAATATCTGTGGAATTTAATATCTGAAACTGCTTCCTCCCAGAAACTCGCGCAACAAGGAAGTCGGCGGAAGTTCATTGTCTTGTACTGAAACAAAATAGGCAAGGAAACGCAGAAGGCGGTGAGCTTCCGAGTATGCCGGACAGTTATTGGGTACCTTTCGTAAAATGGGTTCTGCATAGTCCTTTAATACGGCAAGTTCGAAGAGCAGAGCCGAGTTGAACATTGCATCTGCATATTCCTGATAAGGGAATATCCATTTGTCTTCCCCTGCACGGACACTTTCCCATCGAGAAATTGTCGCTTCTGCCGAGTAATTGCGGTATCGGAAATCGCGTATAATTCGGCGTAGCAACCGGTTGTCGGTGGTAGGAATATAATTATGGTTGTCGAGTGAGATTGTAGTCAGGGCAGATACATATATCTTATATTTATTGGCTGCCGGAATATTGGGGGTCAGTGCCGGATTCAGCGCATGTATCCCTTCCAGTATCAATATCATATTTTCGTCAATACGCAGTTTCTTGCCACTGTTCTCGCGTTTGCCGGTCGTAAAATTAAATCGGGGTAATTCAATTTCCTTGCCATCTAACAACTCCTTTAACTGGGCTTCGAAGAAAGGAAGATCCAGCGCGTACAGTGACTCGAAATCGTGTTCACCGTTTTCATCGAGTGGAGTATCTTCTCTGTTTACAAAATAGTCATCCAGTGAAATCGGATAAGGCTTCAGTCCATTAGTCATTAACTGAATACTGAGACGTTTGCTGAACGTAGTCTTTCCCGAAGATGACGGTCCGGAAATCAATACCAGTTTCACTCTTTCTCCATTTTGATTCCGGTGAGTGATTTCGTCGGCTATATGTGCAATTTTCTTTTCTTGCAGTGCCTCCGATACATTTATCAGGTCGGTAGCATGTCCGTTGTTGCAGGCTATGTTGAAATCCCCAACCGTACTGATTCCCAATATCTGGTTCCAGCGGTGATATTCCTGAAATACCTCCAGCATCTTTTCCTGTTTTACAAGTTCCTCCAGTTTTTGCGGGTTCTTTCTGTTTGGAATACGCAGCAACAATCCATCATAGTATTTTACGATATCGAACAGTTTGATGTATCCTGTACTTGGAACCAGACTGCCATAATAATAGTCGATGGTATCTCCTAATCTGTAATAGAAAGTATATAACTGTCCGGAAGTCTTCAGCAGTTTTGCTTTGTCCATCATTCCTCTTTGGGTGAATAATTCGACGGCCTGTTCTGTATGGCACTCTATACGTTGGAAAGGAATGTTGTCGGTAATTATTTCCTGCATTTTCTGCTTGATGCGTGTAACATCATCCAAACCAATAGAACGGTCCAGATGCAGCGTACAGTAATAACCCTTCGATACGGGATGTTCCAGGGAAATGCTTCCCTGCGGATAAAGCTCTTCTACTGCTTTTACAAGGATGAAACAAAGCGATCGGAAATAGGTACGCATGCCCGACGGATTAGTTATATCAAGAAACTCAACATCTTTATTGTAATATACCTTAAAGTTGAGCCCTTCTACCTTATTGTTAACTTTCGCACTGACAGGTCCGTAGGGCATTTCTAAATTAAAACCATTATAAATATCCAAAAGCGTGCTTCCCTCGGGGAAATCTTTTGTTAAATTGTTATTTTTGCAATATATTTGTAGCATAATTGTAATATGTGTTACTAACTCGGTGATTTGGCAATTAATTTACACATTAAACAATTAAGAGCCTACCTCCGACTTAATTAATTACAAATGGAATATACTTTTTATGATTTTTTAGCGTTGCTCGGTTCGTTAGCGCTTTTCCTTTATGGAATGAAAATCATGAGTGAGGGGCTTCAGAAGTTTGCCGGTGACAGACTTCGTAGTATCCTGACCGCTATGACGACCAACAGAGTGACCGGTGTACTGACTGGTGTGCTTATTACGGCCTTAATTCAATCTTCTTCTGCTACGACAGTTATGGTGGTCAGCTTTGTCAATGCAGGATTACTGACCCTTTCACAATCCATAGGTGTAATTATGGGAGCCAATATTGGTACTACTGTTACCGCTTGGATTATTTCCGCTCTCGGCTTTAAAGTCGATATTTCTTTATTCTCTTTACCTCTTCTGGCTTTTGGTATTCCGCTTTTATTTTCTCAAAAGAGTTCCCGTAAGTCTATCGGTGAGTTTATTTTCGGTTTTGCTTTCCTGTTTATGGGATTGAATTTACTGAAAACCAATGCTCCAGACTTGAGCGCCAACCCTGATATGTTGGCTTTCGTCCAGAACTATACCGATATGGGATTCATTTCCGTACTTCTGTTTGTCTTTATCGGTACTATCCTGACCATGATTGTACAGGCGTCTGCGGCAACGATGGCGATTACGCTTATCATGTGTGCCAACGGATGGATCAGCTTTGAGCTGGGAGCAGCACTGGTGCTGGGAGAGAATATCGGTACTACCATTACGGCAAATCTTGCTGCTCTGACTGCCAATACTCAGGCTAGACGAGCTGCTATGGCTCACCTGATGTTTAATATATTTGGTGTAATCTGGGTTTTGATATTGTTTAAGCCGTTCCTGTCGATGGTAGACTGGATAATTTCTGACTTTATGAATATCAGTGAAGCTGATGGTGTTGCTGTTTCATTTAAATTATCGGCGTTCCATACTTGCTTCAATGTATGCAATGTGCTGATTCTGATATGGTTCGTTAAGCTGATAGAAAAAACAGTCTGCAAGCTTATTCCTCAAAAGGAACAGGAAGAAGAGTATCGCCTGCAATTTATTACTGGTGGTATGTTGTCGACAGCCGAACTTTCTGTTTTGCAGGCTCGTAAAGAAATCAACCTTTTTGCAGAGCGCATCCAGCGGATGTTCCGTATGGTTCGTGATTTGTTACATACGGAAAATGAGAATGATTTTAATAAATTGTTCAGCCGTATAGAGAAATACGAGAATATCAGTGACAATATGGAGGTAGAGATTGCCAACTATCTGAATCAGGTTTCTGAAGGACGTTTGAGTTCGGAAAGTAAACTTCAGATACGTGAAATGCTCCGTGAAGTAACAGAAATAGAAAGTATTGGTGATAGCTGTTACAACCTGGCAAGAACTATTAACCGTAAGCGCAGAGGAAATATTGATTTTACAGAAAAGCAATATGAACATATTCATCAGATGTTTGCTTTGACTGACAATGCACTGACACAGATGATAAAGCTGGTGGAAGATGTGCATCATATCGTAGATGTGAACAAATCATTTAATCTGGAGAATGAAATCAATAACTACCGCAATCAGCTGAAGAATCAGAACATAGTCGATGTGAACAATAAAGAATATAGCTATCAGATGGGTATTCACTATATGGACATTATCGGTGAATGTGAAAAGCTGGGCGATTATGTAGTGAATGTGGTAGAAGCACATTCTGATGTAAAGGAGAAAAAAGCTTGAGAAAATAAATAGAACAGGCTATATATAAAGGGCATCTGCATGTTTTTCAGAACGTGGAGATGCCCTTTTTTTACTCTAGACTATTGTTATAAAAATAATTCAGCAATTTTTCATAAAAACTTCTCGATGTTTTTTTATTTTTTGTACGAATACTCAGGGAGTTTGTACAAAAAATGAGCAAGATTTCAGCATGTTTTTCTTGTAGTTTCCGCGATTTATTTTTGATATCTGTCGAAAGAGATTGTTTGACTACTGTTGTTTGCGGTAACTATGTATTGCCCAGCCGTATAAGATTGTTGCAAAGCAGGATAATACACAAAGTTGTTGCACGATATCGCCGATACCGCTCCCTTTTAGATATACCATACGCATCATTTCCATGAAGTAGCGTAGCGGATTGATATAAGTGATGTACTGTGCCCAGTCGGGCATACTGCTGATGGGTGTGAACAGGCCACTCATCAGAATAAAAATAAGCATGCAGAACCACATGACGAACATGGCCTGTTGCATGGTAGACGAATAATTGGAAATGACCAGTCCGAGTCCCGACATGACCAGTACAAATATGAGTGTTGCCAGATAGATGGTGAATATGCTTCCTGCAGGTGTCAGGCCATATACGGCCCATGCAAGCAGCATGCACAGATTCAATACAATAAAGCCTATAAGCCAATAAGGAAGCAGCTTGGAAAGAGTAAAGGTAAAGCGGCTTACCGGAGTGACATTAATTTGCTCAATGGTACCGGCTTCTTTTTCACCAACTACATTTAAGGCAGGCAGAAATCCGCAAAGCATAACCAGCAGCATAGTCATCAGGGCAGGAACCATAAAGGTTTTATAGTCCAGATGTGGATTGAAACGGTACCGGATTGAAGCTACCGATGTAGATTGTGGGTTAAGTATCTGTTGCAGATATGTATTCCCTAATCCTCCTTTTGTTCCATTTACGGCATTAATGGCTACCAAAGCCGATGCCGGACGTCCGTTGATTTGTTCTTTTTCAAATCCTTTAGGAATTTCCAATAACATGTCAGCCTGATTTCTTTCGATGCATTCCACCGCTTTGTGATAAGTATCCGGAAGTGCAACTAACTTGAAATAGGGAGAAGATTCTATCCGGTGTGTCAGTCGGAGAGAAGAAGGGGTATGGTCATTGTCTATGATGGCTATACGTAAGTCTTCTATTTCCAGCGTAGCAGCCCATGGCATCACCAGCATGATCATACATGGGAATATCAGAATCAGGCGGGGCAGGAAACTGTTCCGTATAAGCTGCTTGAACTCTTTTTCTATGAGGTATCGTAATATCATATTCCTTATTTACTCTAAGCGGTTTTTAAATATTTTAGAGGTAATACCTATTAATATCACAGCCATAAACAGGAGTACACATACTTCTTTCCATACATAAGATAGCGGTACTCCTTCTATCATCAGTTGTCTTACCAGTGATACATACCAGCGGGCAGGAATGGCACAGGAAATCCATTGCAGTATAGCTGGCATACTTTCTATTGGGAAAATGATTCCTGATAAAATGATAGTAGGTATCATCAGTACCATTGCCGAGGCCAGCAGGGCTGCTACCTGCGTGTGAGTGATGCACGATATGAGCAGTCCAAGAGCAAGGGAAACAAAAATAAACAAGAGAGATACAGCCAACAGGCTAAATAGACTACCGGCTATTGGTACGTCGAGTACATAAACAGAAAGCAGCAGGATTGTAGTCAGATTCACTACTGATAAAACAAAGTAGGGAACTGCTTTCGACAGAATGACTGCCAGCGGGTTCATTGGAGAAACCAATAGAATTTCCATTGTTCCGGTTTCTTTTTCTCTTACGATGGATATGGATGTCATCATTGCACAAATCAGCATCAGGATCAGTCCCATCACTCCCGGTACGAAATTGTATGCGCTTTTCATTTGTGGATTATATAGCAGTTTGCTTGATACAATAGTCTTTCCGGCAGAAAGGCTTTGTCCCATTGCTGCCAGTGCCTTCGAAAGTACTCCGTTTGCATACGCTCCACGTGTGACTGCGAGATTGGGGTCGGTTGCATCGGTTATAATCTGTATCTGTTCGGAGTCGAAACGCTGTCTGTTTAAATCGTCAGCAAAGGCAACTGCAAGTTCTATCTTGTTCTTTGCAAACAAGTCTTCTATTTCTGTGGGAGAATGAACAACATATTTCACATTGAAATATTCGCTGGCATCCAGTTGGTCTACTATGCGTTGAATATCTGTATTTGCAGAGTTTATCAGCACGGCTGTCTGTACGTTACGTACTTCCGTAGAGATAGCAAAGCCGAACAATATGATCTGTACGACAGGCATTCCAATAAGAATCAGCATCGTACGCTTGTCGCGCAATATATGGTAAAACTCTTTCTTTATGAAAGCAATGAATTGTTTCATATTTTTTCTGTTTATATTGAGTGAAAGTGCTTGTTAATCACTACTTCGTTTGGCTTCCCGTGCCAGCATCTGGAAAACCTCATCCATGTCTTTTGCATGGAAATGCGATTTCAGGGCTTCCGGCGTATCAAGTGCACGAATGCGTCCGTCTACCATCATCGAGATACGGTCGCAATACTCTGCCTCGTCCATGTAATGCGTTGTGACAAAAACTGTTATACCTTGGTCGGCAGCCTGATAAATCAGTTGCCAGAACTGTCTTCGGGTTGCAGGATCTACCCCTCCTGTCGGTTCGTCGAGAAAAACGACTTGAGGCCGGTGGAATATGGCAGCCGAAAATGCCAGACGCTGTTTCCATCCTAACGGTAGTTCACGGACTAACGTATTACGTTCATTATATAGTCCAATACGGTTCAACATCTCCTCTGCTCTAACTGGAATTTCTTTTTCACGGATACCGTAGATCCCACCGAACAAACGCAGGTTCTCCCATACCGTCAGATCTTCGTATAGTGAAAATTTCTGGCTCATATATCCTATATTCCGTTTGATATCTTCGCTTTGGGTACTGACATTGTAACCCATTACCTCAGCATGTCCGGCACTAGGAAGGCTTAATCCGCATAAAATGCGCATAGCTGTTGTTTTTCCAGCACCGTTTGCTCCCAGAAATCCGAATATTTCTCCCCGTTTTACTTCGAAAGAAATATGGTCGACTGCCGTGAACGTACCGAACTGCTTTACCAGTTCATGAACCCGAATAACTGGTGTGCAATCGTTGTCCGTATTATTACGCTTCAGTCTGGGCGGACAAAGAATATCTTTAAACTTTTCCAGAATAATACTTGGAGTATCAATGCCTTTTATTTTTCCCTCATATAAAAAAGCTATCCGGTCGCATTTACGGGCCTCGTCCATAAAAGGAGTAGATACCATGATTGTTATTCCTTGGTCACGGAGTCTTCCGAGCATTTGCCAGAATTCCTTTCTCGAAACGGGGTCTACTCCTGTAGTGGGTTCATCCAGAAAAAGGACTTCGGGTGAGTGTATCAGCGCGCAACAAAGAGCAAGTTTCTGCTTCATACCTCCCGATAATGCTCCTGCACGACGATTCCGAAAAGGAGCTATTTGTTCGTAAATATCTTTAATCTGATGATAATGCTCGGCTACGGTAGTATGAAAAATAGTTGCGAAAAAGTTGAGATTCTCCTCTACTGTCAGGTCCTGATAAAGTGAGAAACGTCCGGGCATATATCCGATTGTCTGCCTGATAGTCCGATAGTCGTGGCATACGTCGTGATTCAGAACACTTGCCTTTCCCGAGTCAGCATTCAATAGAGTGGTAAGAATACGAAACAACGTACTCTTTCCAGCACCATCGGGACCTATCAGACCGAAAAGTTCTCCACGTTGTACCGTAAAAGATACATCGTGTAAGGCTTCGGTTTTGCCGTAACGTTTGCTAATATGCTCTATTTCGATTACAGGGGTCATAGTTTTAATAGTGTTACTGTTCTTCACTGAACCTGACTTCTCCATACATGCCGAGCTTAATGAAACCGTCATTTTTGACAGCTATTTTCACTGCATAAACCTGATTGGCACGTTCATCGTCGGTTAATATTGTTTTCGGCGTGAATTCGGCTTCATCTGCTATCCAGCTTACAGTTCCCTGATATTCTTTCCGGTTCTTGTCACCAAAGTCGGCAAAGACTTTTACCTGTGATCCAAGTTTCACCTCTTCCAGCTGGGATGAAGTGACATATGCGCGCAGGAATATATTTTCTGTGTCCGCTATTTTGAAAAGTGGCTTGCCGGTTGAGGCAAGTTCTCCCGGTTCGGCATATTTGGCAAGTACTGTTCCGTTGATAGGAGAGAGAATATGGCATTTATTCAACTGGTCTTCTGTTTGTAGTATCTGAATAGCTACAGATGAACTTTGTTCGTTCAGGCTTTGTGTACTATTGGTTAAAGAAGATATTTGTGCTTCAAGCTGACTCTGCAATACCGCAATCTGAGAATCCCAGTCGTCTAGCTGCTTGCGATTGGCTGCATTGGCTTTCAACAGATTTTCTACTCGTGTACGTTCGCGCCGTGCTGTGGAAAGTTGTTCTTTGGTCGCAGCTATTTGCTTACGGACGTCAGGGCGTTGTTTGTCTACCGATTTCATAGTTGCTTCCAACTGGAGTTTCTTTAAGTAAAGCTGGACGGTATCTATGAGTCCGACTTCTTCTCCTTGTGTAAGATGGGTGCCTTCTTCAGCATCAAGACGGAATAATTTACCGTTTGACTCGGCCGAAACAATGATTTCTGTCGCTTCAAATGTACCGGTCGCATCAAAATCACTGTTATCGCTGCAAGCTGAGAGTATACTCAGCAGAATGATAAATGGGAAATATTGTTTTTTCATATGGCTGAAACGAATTAATGTGTGTGAGTATTGGTAAGATGTTTCTTTTGGTAGATGTTCATAAGCAGTTCTATTTTATGAAGAGCCTGTGTCTGACGTGCCAGACTTTCGGCAGTTACTTCACGTAACATTTCGGTAACCGTCAGCGTTCCGTTGGCAACCTTTGCTTCGGCAGCCTGACGAATATTGGTCCGTAGCCGGATAATTTCGTCGTCTTCTTTCATTTGCTGTTGCAAAGTGTTGATTTTTCCGTCTTGTTCTGCCAGTTTCAAGTGAGTGTTGAAAAGGAATAAATTGCGGTTGCTCTCTATTTGTTGTCTTTGAGTATTCAGTTTTTGTTTATCGTTTTTTAGCGTATACAGGCTTCCAAAATTCCACGTCAGGCGTGCGCCTATAATATAATAGGCGGTAAATTTATCTTTTAGCATATCCAGTCCGGGATTCCCATATCCTCCTTGTGCAAAAAGTCCGAACTTCGGCATATAACCGGCACGAAGCGCATGCCGACGGATATCTACTGTTTGTTTCTGCGATTCGTATAGCCAAAGTTCCGGCCGGTTGATTATGTCGCCAGATATTTCATCTTCCATATCCGGCACGACAAGTTGTATCTGTTCATCCATCTGTTTGCCTGTCAGCAGAGAGAGCATACGTAAATAAGCCTTGCGGTTTTCCGAGAGTTGTATACGCTGTTGCTTTGTGTTTAGTATTTCTACTTTTACAGCATCCACATCGGCATCATTGGCTATACCGTTATTTCGGTAAGCTTCTATATTCTTTAAGTTTCTTTGTAAGTTATCATGGAGCAGAGCGTTCTGATGCAACTGTTCGTTTAAGAGTAATATCCCGAAGAATACCTGATTGACTTGTTCGTTCAGTGCATACATGCTTACGTCCAGTTGATACTTATTTTCTTGCGAAACGGCTTTGATCTCTTTTTTCTGGTGATGAATCTGTCCGCCGTCCCAAATGTTTTGCTGAACTTCTATCAGTGCCTGATACTGGTCTTTGGGCAATCCTTTGATACCTATTCCCGGAATATCTATCGGGAATGTAGTTGCATCGCTCTGGTAAGATGCTTTGCCGCTGATATTGATTTGTGGAAGGTTACCTTTGGATGCGTTCGAAAGATTATATTGTTCAGCAAGTTGAATGAGGTTATATTGTCTGACCAGGGGATAATTCTCTTGTGCAGCATGCCTGCATTCGTCTAGTGTAACTTGTGCCCTTGTGGATATGGCAACTGTAAAAAACATAATGAAGAAAAGAATCCGTTTCATTGTTTGTCGTTTTTATTGTTCTGATACAAAGTTAAATGCTTTCAGTATATACATAAGGCTCCATTGGTTGTTGTAAATGTCCTAATTGTTCGATAATGTGCGAAAAATAGCTTCTTATAGGGCTATATTATTATCTTTGCGGGAAATGAGAATGTTATCATGGAACAGAATAATCTTTTACTCTTAGCTTTAAAGCAGATATTTGAACTTTCCGCTATACCTTGTAATAAATATCGGTTTGTTTCTGCCGAACTGGGTTTTGTCCGTTCAATGAGAGGAGTATTGGAAATTTCAGAGCAGATATTTGCTTTCGGCCAGCCTTATCGTCTGACGGAAGGTCGTGTCTTGTTTATGCATGCCGGGTGTATTCGTGTGCGAGCGAATCTTATAGAATTGACGCTTAAACCTCATCAGTTGATTGTAGCTTCACCAGGTACAATACTTCAGGTAATTGAAATATCGAAAGATTGTGAATTGGAGATGTTTGCCTTTACCAATGGCCTCATGGAAGGTTGGCAAAAAGAAGTATTGTTGCAGACCTTTTTGCAAGGAAGACTTTATGTACAGCTTGATTTACCGGAAAAGGAAGAAAAACGGATTGCTGCCTTTTTCGATTTATTGTGGGATATCGTACACGATAAGCCTTTCCCTCGAGATATGGTAAGAAGTCTTATTTCGGCTTTGTTTCATCAGATAAATATATATCGTATGAGGGAAATATCGGAAGAAAGCGGTCGGCTCACGCGTCAGGAAGAAGTTTTCAACAGATTTTTGTCGCTTGTTAATAAGTATGCCATACACGAAAGAAGTGTAGTGTTTTATGCCGACAGGCTGTACCTGACTCCCCGTTATCTGAGTACATTGATAAAACAGACAAGTGGCCGTACAGTGATGGACTGGGTGAATGAGGCTGTAGTGCAAGAAGCAAAATTGTTACTTCGTCATTCTGATAAACTGGTTTATCAGATAGCTGATGAATTGAACTTTCCGAATGCATCTTTCTTCTGCAAATATTTCCGGAGACTGACGGGTAAGACACCTCATGAATATAGGCATGGAAAATAAAAAACACAGGTACAGACTGATAATCATGTCCATACCTGTGTTTTATAAGATGAAATAATCAGTTATTATTTCTTATCTTCTTTTTCGATGCTAACCAATTCTACTTCAAAAATCAATGTAGAGAACGGTTTGATTTTACCAGTTTCACGTGAGCCATAAGCCAGTTCCTGAGGAATATACAATTCCCATTTAGATCCTACCGGCATCATAGTCAGAGCTTCTGTCCATCCTTTGATTACCTGGTTTGCACGGAAAGTAGTTGGTTCTTTACGGTCGTAAGAGCTGTCGAACTGAGTTCCGTCGATTAAAGTACCTTTATAATTAACTTTAACTCTTGCTGTTTCTCCAGGAATTTCACCTTTACCCTCAGTGATTACTTTATATTGCAGACCACTTGCTGTTACTTTTACTCCTTCTTTGCTCTTGTTAGTAGCCAGGAAGTCTTCGTTCTGTTTTTTATAGTCAGCATATTTTGTTTCCAAAGCTTTTTCTTTAATAGCTTCTGCCTTAGCATTTACATATACAGCAGCAGAATCAGGAGCAACGAGTGCCTGCTTCTTTACAGCAGAAACGAAACCAGCCAAGAAGTTTTCTTTGCTTAAGTTCTGTGTAGAGTCGCCGTTGAAGATACGATCGTTGATAGCGTCGAACATATCACCACTTACTTGCTGTCCGATCTGGATACCAGCCATGTAAGCTTTCTGTTTTGCATCTGTCTGTTTCAAACCTTCTTCAATACCTCTGATGAAGTCTGCCATGTGAGTAGAATCGATACCCAGACGTCCCATAGCGTATTCTTGCAATCCTTGTGTGTTGCTGACACCCATCATATAAGAAAGAGTATCAACATCGCTTTTCATGTTTGCCTTTGGGCTCTGAGCTGTACATGATGCCAGTCCGGTTGCGGCTGCAAACATCATGATTAAAGAACTTTTTTTCATTTACTTTATATTTTAAATTATAATTTTACTGATTTGCTTTTGTGTATTAGAGCACCTCTATTAATTCAACTTCGAAGATAAGTGTGCTGTGAGGAGGGATCATTTCACCAGCTCCCTGTGCTCCGTATGCCAGTTCAGAAGGGATATAAAGTTTCCATTTTGCACCTTCCGACATCAACTGCAATGCTTCAACCCAACCTTTGATAACTTGGTTTACTCCAAATACGGCAGGTTCACCACGCTTGATAGAGCTGTCGAACAATGTTCCGTCTATTAATGTACCTTCATAGTGACAACGTACGCGGTCAGTTGCTTTAGGCTGTTTGCCGTTACCTTCGGTTATAACTTCATATTGCAGTCCGCTTGGTAAAGTTACTACTTTAGGGTTTTTCTTGTTTTCTTCGAGGAACTGCTTTCCTTTTGCTATGTTTTCAGCATTCATTTTTTCTTCCAACTCAGTGAAATACTTATTCACGATTTCACGAGCTTCGGTGTGAGTGATTGCTGTTTGGTTTCCCTCTAATACGTCTTTGATAGCCTGTGCAAAGTCGTTTACTTCAATGCCGCGAGCACCCATGCTCAGCAGGTTTTGGCCTATACCCAGACCAATGGCGTAACTGAATTTGTCCATGTGATTATATTTATTAGTGTGTAATATTCTTTAAAAGCACGGCAAAGGTATCTTTTTTCTTTGAATATGAGGCTTTTTGAGCGATTAAAAATTCTTATTTTTGTGACTGTATATAAAATGAAAAGAAAATATCTGCCTATGAAAAAGCTGGTGATACTGACTGGAGCAGGAATGAGTGCTGAAAGTGGCATTAGTACATTCCGCGATTCGGGAGGTCTGTGGGATCGTTATCCGGTAGAACAAGTAGCTACTCCCGAAGGATATGCTGCTAACCCGAAGCTGGTAATAGATTTTTATAATGAACGCCGTAAACAATTGCTTACAGTCAAGCCTAACAGGGGGCATGAGCTGATAGCTGAGTTGGAGAATTTTTTTGATGTAACTGTTGTTACACAGAATGTTGATAACTTGCATGAACGTGCAGGCAGTCATCATGTTATTCATTTGCATGGGGAACTGACAAAGGTTACATCTAGTTGGCAACCGAATAACCCGAAATATATAAAAGAACTAAAACCGGAAGAATATGAGGTGAAAATGGGAGATACGGCAGCCGATGGTTCTCAGTTACGCCCGTTTATCGTTTGGTTTGGTGAGGCTGTCCCAATGATAGAAACTGCCATTGACTATGCGGAGCAAGCTGATATTTTTGTCATTATCGGAACATCTCTGAATGTGTATCCGGCAGCAGGACTGTTAAATTATGTTCCAGCCCATATCCCGGTTTATCTTATAGATCCGAAAGAAGTTGCCATAACTTCGGGCAGGCATGTAAATGTTATTCGCAAGGGAGCCTCCGAAGGAATGTGTGAACTTAAAAAGATGTTACTAAATGAAACAGCGTAAACAATTTCTTTCTATATTTGTTTTCATATTAAAGAAATAATTAATACTAACTTAGAATAAAACGATAAAATTATGAAGAAGTACATTTGCACAGTATGCGATTGGGTTTATGATCCTGAAGTTGGAGATCCTGAAGGTGGCATTGCACCGGGAACAGCATTTGAGGATATTCCGGAAGATTGGGTTTGCCCGGTTTGTGGTGTTGGAAAAGAAGATTTCCAGCCGGTAGAAGAATAATCTCGGTTTGAAATATACGTAAAAAAGTTTCGGCTTGTTTGTGGATTTTCCTAAACAAGCCGAAACTTTTTTATAGTAAGATGATATCTTTCTTTAATATTGGTTTAGCGTATTTCCTATGTATTATTTATATGTATATAAGCGTACATGTAAAATACTGAACTCATCCACTCCAATACGTGCGTGTCTTCCTTGATGATCTTGGTCTCCATTTAGACGACGGATATATTGCAGGGTTCTTTGATTGTCCGATTATTTATTCTACCTTATTTTTAAGTCTATTTGAGAATATCAATAATAATTTCTTTTGCTCCCTTTATATATATGTCGTACAACATAGATGTACGTTTTTTGATATTTTATGTTACGTTTGGGGGTGTAGATGTAACTTAGTAATATGTTAGAGTAACATATAAGAAATATTGCTGGAGGTATTTCAGCTACTTTTGTTGGTGTAAAAAACAAAAACTTTAAAAACATATACTAATTCGTTTATTTACATGAAAGACACTATTGTTATTAAGTCCTTAAGGCTATTATGTTTATTATGCCTTGTTCCTTTATGGGCTTTTGCACAAAAAGTTTCCATAACAGGTGTTGTGAAAGATGCTGCAGGCGAAAGTATTATTGGAGCCAGCGTTATTGAGAAAGGTACAACTAATGGTACGATTACTGATTTTGACGGCAATTTTACATTACAAGTAGAAAATGATGCTGTTTTATCAATCTCTTTTGTAGGCTATCAGCCACAAGATGTTCCTGTTGCGGGAAAATCTATGATTAATGTTATCTTGAAAGAAGATACTGAAGTACTTGATGAAGTGGTTGTTGTAGGTTATGGTGTTCAGAAAAAGAAATTAGTAACGGGAGCTACTGTTCAGGTAAAAGGAGATGACTTGCAAAAGCTGAATACTGTAAGTGCACTTGGTGCATTGCAAAGTCAAAGTCCAGGAGTAAATATCACACAGAGTTCTGGTATGCCAGGGGAGGGGTATAAGGTTAATGTACGTGGTATGGGTACAGTGGGTTCCTCTGCTCCTTTATATGTGATTGATGGTGTTGCCGGAGGTGATATAAATATGCTGAATCCTGCTGATATAGAATCTATTGATGTATTGAAAGATGCAGCTTCTGCTGCTATTTATGGTGCTCGTGCTGCAAATGGTGTTATTTTAGTTACTACCAAGCAAGGTAAAACAGGTAAAGTGAATATTTCGTATGATGGTTATTATGGTTTTCAGAAAATAGCTAAGAAGCCAGAATTGTTAAATGCCAAACAATATATGGAAATTATGGACCGTAAGGATGGAGCATATGATTGGGAGAGCCTAATACCTGTTCAATACGAGAAGATAATGAATGGCACTTGGAACGGAACTAATTGGTTGGATGAGGCTACAAATGATAATGCTCCGACTCAAAACCATGCTTTTAATATGGTTGGTGGAAATGAATACTCACGTTTTTCTTTAGGGCTTTCTTATACAAGTCAGGAGGGTATAATTGGAGCTCCGGTAGAACCTAATTATAATCGTTATACTGCACGTTTGAATTCTGATCATGTAATATTAAAAAATGATGAATTTGATATTATTAAATTGGGTGAAAATATGTCATATAGTTATAGTGAACGTTCTGGTATCGGAATTGGTAATATTTATTGGAATGATGTTCATAATTTCTTGACAGCTAGCCCTCTACTTCCTGTATATGATAATGAAGGTAATTATTATGATTATGATGATAAACTAGCAGATGGTTGGAGTTTTAATAATAATGAAGCAAATCCTATAGCTTCAATGGTATATCAACGTGGGAAGAATTTGTATCGTAATCATGCTTTTCGTGGTAACTTTTATGTTGAAATTCAGCCGATCAAAAATTTGAAGTATAAAACAAATTTTGGATATCGTTTTAATGCTGTTAGTAATCGTTCATATACAGATAAATTCCATTTAGCATCTAATTCAGAAAATAAAAACGATAAAATATCTCAGGATCAGGGAGTTGATATGGCATGGACATGGGAAAATACACTATCTTATTCTTTTAAGATAGATGATCATGCCGCTGACTTCGTGATAGGTCAATCTATGGAAAAATGGGGAATTGGTGAAACTATTTCTGGAACAAATGCAAATTCTCTTTTCCCTGGTAAATTTGATTATGCATATTTAAGTAATGCACAAGGAATTACTTCTGGGTTGACAACTTTGTCGGGAGAGCCACAAACAGCAGGACGTTTAGCTTCATTTTTTGGGCGCTTGAACTATAATTATCAAGAAAAATATATGTTCTCTGCTACTGTACGTGCTGATGGTTCTTCTAATTTTGCAAGAGGAAATCGATGGGGAGTATTTCCGTCTTTCTCTGCTGGATGGGTTATGACTAACGAACCCTTTATGGAAGATGTAACTAATTGGATGGATTTTTTAAAGATTCGTGCGAGCTGGGGACAGAATGGTAATTCTGATATTGCAAACTTCCAATATCTTTCTACTATTGCTTTTGATCAGTCATATGTTTTTGGAACAGATAAAATTACACAATCTACTGGTGCTTATGCAGATATTTTGCCTAATGAAGATATTTCATGGGAAACTTCAGAACAGCTTGACTTAGGTATTGATGCGCGTTTCTTTAATTCTCGTCTAGGATTGGCTTTTGATTATTACAATAAGAAAACAAAAGACTGGTTGGTACAAGCTCCGGTTCCTCTGATCTATGGTACAGGTGCTCCTTATATTAATGGCGGAGATATTGAGAATAAAGGGTTTGAAGTTGCTTTGAACTGGAACGATATGATACGTGACTTTAATTATGGAATTAACTTTAATCTTGCTTATAATAAAAATGAAGTAACTCGTATAGCTAATACAGAAGGCATTATTCATGGTCCAAGTGATGTACTTACTTATGGTATTACTGAGATTTATCGTGCACAAGTTGGATATCCTATTGGCTATTTCTGGGGATACAAGACTGCAGGTGTTTTTCAGAATGAAGAACAGGTAGCAGCAACAGAAGCTAAATTATCGACTGCAGCTCCAGGTGAATTAATTTTTGTTGATACAAATGGTGATGGAGCTATTACCGAAGATGATAAGACCATGATTGGTGATCCAAATCCTGATTATCGTTTAGGGTTCTCTTTAAATTTAGGTTATAAAGGATGGGATTTTTCTGTGACAACTAATGGAGCTTTTGGTCAGCAAGTTGTGAAGTCATATCGTCAATATTTGGGTGAGCCCAAACAGAATTTTACTACTGAAATATATGAATGCTGGAATGGTGAGGGCACTTCTAATCGCTTACCGAAGCTAGAAGGAATGGAAACAAGTGACAGTTGGAAGAATTTCTCGGATATATTTGTAGAAGATGCCAGTTATTTGAAAGTCCAAAATATCACATTGGGATATGATTTTAAGAAATTATTCCCAAAGATGGCTTTGACTCAAGCTCGTTTATACTTCTCTGTATTGAATGCTTTTACTATTACTGGATATTCTGGAATGGATCCCGAAGTGGGAGCTAGTGGAAATGATGATTATTCTTGGGCATCAGGTATTGACCTTGGATTTTATCCTAGTCCACGTACATTTATGTTTGGTGTAAATCTTAAATTCTAAAACAGCTATGAAGAAATATTTTTATATAGCAACAATTGCAGCGTTTATGTTATCCGGTTGTGAGGACTTTTTGGATACAGAAAATTATACAAAGAAAAATACTGGAAATTTTCCGGAAACTGTTGAAGATATCGATATGATGCTTAATGGTGTATATGTATCTTTGAATCATATTATCAGTAATTCTGGGAGAAATAGTGTAGAGTCAAGTCCGTTTTTTGTTTCGGAAGCAGCTTCAGATGATCGCTTTGGAGGAGGAGGGCCGGCTGATAGAACGTATCAAATGGCTGATAAATTGATGAATTATGGAACAGATACTTTTGAACCGTTTTGGAAAGCTAGTTATGAAGGTATTTACCGTACTAATTTGATGCTAGAGTCTACAGATAAAATAACTGGTTGGGAAGGTAGTGATAAGGCTCAGACAATAGGGGAGGCTCATTTTATGCGCGCCTTGTTTTATTTCCAATTAGCACAAATGTTTGGTGAGGTACCTATGCCACTTTCTTCTGTAGCGGAGAATTTACCAAAATCTTCTGCAGATGTTATCTATGCACAAATAGCATCAGATTTGAAGACTTGTATTGAAACGATGCCAAATAAAACTTATGATCCGACGTTTTCTGGGCATGCAACAAAATATGTAGCAGAAGCTTATATGGCACGTGTCTTTTTGTTTTATACTGGATATTATGGTAAAGATTCATTACCTTTATCGGATGGTGGTAATATTCTAAAAGATCAGGTTATAAATTGGTTGGAAGATTGTCGTGATAATAGTGGTTTTGGGTTAGTTGATGATTTTAGAGGATTGTGGCCCTACACTAATTCGTTTACAATAGGTGATTATAATTATACGAAAGGGCAGAATAATATTTTGGGAGGACCGCTTCAATGGGAAACAGATGTTAACAAAGAAATATTGTTTGCTACTAAATGTAATAATTATGCAACATGGAGCGATTATGGATTCTCAAATATGTATAATTTGAATTATGGTATGCGTGGGCAACAGGAGATCAATACTTTCCCTTTTGGACAAGGTTGGGGATGTGGTACTGTAACTACAGGACTTTATGAAGAATGGGTGGCAGACGAGCCTGATGATCCAAGAATAAAGGCATCTATTCTTGATGTTAATGATCCTAGTGAAGGAGTTACTTATACATGGGATGGTAATGATCAGATGGAATTTACGGGCTATTTTCAAAAGAAATATATGAATATTATAGCAAAAACAGCAGATGGAGGCTTAGTGCCATATTCTAATCTGATGTATAATACCCAGAATAATTTTCAGTTAGGACAAACTCAAGACTTGGTTATGATGCGTTATGCAGATGTTTTGTTGATGCATTCAGAATTGACAGGAACAAGTGATGGTATGAATAGAGTACGTGCCCGTGTAGGTTTAACACCGAAGGAATATTCATTGGATAATTTGAAAAAAGAAAGACGGCATGAACTTGCATTCGAAGGTTTGCGCTGGTTTGATTTAATGCGCTGGGGAGATGTCGTTTCTGCTTTGACTAAGCAGGTTGGGGTTAATATTATAAATGGTGGAAAAGAAACTGTTATGAAAGAATTTGGTGGGGGATTTGCTAAACGTTATGAAGAGACTGGTGGATTTTGGCCAATTCCTAAGGCGCAGATAGATCTTTCTAATGGAATGTTGACACAAAATGCTGGTTGGGGTACATCTGAATCTGAATATCCTGGATGGTAATTCAAGAGTTTATTTTTATAATTATTGTGTATTTAAGAATAACGCTTAGATTTAAGTTCTTATAGATACAAAGTGCGGGATTCACAGTGAGTTCCGCACTTTTTTGTTGTAAATGCTAGTGTGTAAATATATGTTTGTTATATAATTTAACATTCTACGTATTATATCATACAGTTTTATTCGTATATTTGAACATATACAAACTTTAAAAACCTGAATATTATGAACGCAAATCCTGTTTTCAGTTTGCATATCCCAACAAGAATCTTGTTTGGATGTGGTGAGATAAAGAAGTTGGCAACCGAAACACTTCCCGGAAAAAAGGCGATGATTATTATTTCCGGTGGAACTTCAATGAGAAAATACGGATATTTAGATAAGGTAATCGGCTTCTTGACAGAAAATGATGTAGCATCTATTGTTTATGATAAAATACTTCCCAATCCTATTAAATCGCATGTAATGGAAGCTGCGGCGATTTGTCGGGAACAAGGGTGTGATTTTATTATAGGATTAGGTGGAGGAAGTACCATCGATTCTGCTAAAGCTATTGCTGTGATGGCATGTAATGATGGAGATTTCTGGAATTATGTAACAGGTGGAAGTGGTAAAGGACGTCCGGTAACAAAAGCTCTTCCAATTGTTGCTATCCCTACTACTGCCGGAACGGGTACGGAGGCTGATCCGTGGGCTGTAATTACAAATGAAGAAAAACAAGAAAAGATCGGTTTTGGATGCAGTCTTACTTTCCCAGCTCTTTCTATCATTGATCCGGAATTGATGATTTCGATACCTCCGCATTTAACAGCTTATCAAGGTTTTGATGCTTTCTTCCATGCTGCTGAAGGTTTTATTGCAAATTGTGCTACTCCAATTAGCGATCTTTATGCTTTAGAGGCTATACGTTTGCTTTATAAATATCTTCCAGTAGCTGTAAACGACGGTAAGAATTTAAAGGCACGTGCAAAAGTTGCTTGGGCTAGTACGCTTGCCGGATTGGTAGAAGCAACTTCCAGCTGTACTTCTGAACATTCTATGGAGCACGCAATGAGTGCATATTATCCACAGTTGCCTCATGGTGCTGGACTGATAGCGCTTAGTGAAGCATATTTCGAAACTTTCCGTAATGATTGTATGAAGCGTTACATGAAAATGGCAGATGTAATGACGCAGCAGAAGAGTAATCGTCCAAGTGACTTTATTGATGCATTGGCTCGTATGAAAAAGGAATGTCATGTGGATAATATAAAATTGAGCGAGTGGGGGCTGAAAGAAGAAGATCTTCCGAAGATGGTTCAGAATGCTCGTGATACAATGGGCGGATTATTTACATTAGATCCACGTCCGTTGACAGATGATGAAGTTTTGAATATCTATAGACAATCGTATAAATAAGTAGTTTGATGTAGATTGTAAAAAATGGTATGTGCAAATAGAATTCTTTTATTCTCTTTTTCACATACCATTTTATTTTATTGAAAAATAAGAAGATAATTTTAAAGAGGTAATAAAGCTATTTTTTACAGGTTAGAGTTACTTGTCACAAGTTATCTTTTACGATATTTGAGTGGAGAAACTCCTGTTGCCTTTACGAAAAACTTTCCAAAGACAGACTGATCAGAAAAGCCTAGTTCATCTGCTATTTCCTTTATCCCCATATCAGTAGTATCTAATAGTCTTTTAGCTTCTGTGCAGAGAAGTTCTGATATATGAAAGTGAACTGTATGTCCTGTAATGTTCTTTACGATTCTGGATAGATAGGTTGTTGAGATGTTTAAATTGTTTGCATAAAATAGTATGTCATGCTGCTTTCTGTAATTATGACTTGAAAGTTTTTTGAAATTACGAAATATCTCGTCGGTGCGCTTGATGCAAATTGATACTTCCTGATTATTCTGGCATAGTATATCTGTTATTTGTAGTAATAAAAAATTGCACAAATGACTGATTATACCACTCTTATAGAAACGGAACTGTTCTAAACTCTCAGAAATTAAATGCATTGTTTCTTGTAAGTAACTGAGTGTACTTGTGTTTAGAGAAAGAATGGGAATATTGTATTGATTGGTAAATCTTGAAAGTTGATGGTACATAACTTGTCCGTCGGAAAGAGTATCGAAGTAATCTGGATGTATATAGATACAAGTGATAGTAAAATCATGGCTCTTTTCGTGAAGTTTATGCGTCATACTGGGAGTCAGTATTATTAAATCATTTTTTTTGATCTTGTATTGTTGGACGGCATTATCTAGAGAAGCTGTCCCATTCATAATTAAAAGGATGAAAAATCCTTTTTCTAGAATAATGTATTCGTCTTTTTCGAAAGAGTACTTTATGATACTATGGTGAAGAATATCTTCCATAATTATAAAGAAGGCAAGTTAATTGGTGATTTTCTTTCTGCAAAAATAGATTTTGTTTCGTTTTTAACCAATAACCGTTATTTTTTTATGAATGGAAATGAAAAAAATAGCATGAACTTTGCATCGAAATATTGGAAAAAGAAGAATCTATGAATAAGTACATGTCACGGCGTTATATTTTGTTTGCCGTTTCTTTGTTTGTGAATGCTATGGGAATTGCTTTTATAACAAAAGCATTATTAGGGACATCACCTATTACGAGTGTTACTTATGTTTTAAGTATGTTTACTCCGCTTACCATTGGGCAATGGACGATAGTTCTGAATCTTTTATTTGTACTTTTCGAACTCCCTTTTATGACACGAAAAGAATTAAAGGATGATTTACGGATGTTTTTGTTACAGATTCCGATTTCTTTATGTTTTGGTACGTTTATTGATTTGTCTATGAATATGCTTTATTGGCTAGAACCTGTGAAGTATATAGATCAGATTATTTATTTGCTTTTAGGATGTGTAATATTGGCGGCTGGAATTACGCTTGAAGTAAAGGCAAATGTTGCAATGATGGCAGGAGAATATTTTGTTCGTGTTATCTCCCAGCGGTTTCATGGTGAATTCGGCTATGTAAAGTTATGCTTTGATATTACACTGGTTTGTATTGCTTGTTTGTTTTCTATTTGCTTTATGTCGGGTATTTATGGTGTCCGTGAAGGTACTGTAGCTGCTGCATTGTTAGTCGGCCCTATAGTACACTTCATAAGTCCTTATTATCGATGTTTTGATAAGTGGATAAATGGTGTGAAGGATAAAGATGCCATTGCATTGAGAAATATACAGCATGTCATCATTACTATTGCGAGAGAGTATGGAAGTGGAGGACATTTATTGGGTGAAATGTTATCGAAAGAACTTGGTATTAAGTTATATGATAAGGAGTTTATTCACTTAGTTGCTGAGAAAAGTGGTATAAATGAACAGTACATTAAGAAAAATGAACAATCCATACCTTCTTTTTGGCTGAAGTGTATTTTAGGAAAGAACAGTGAACAGTCTTTGGAGAGAAGTCTTTCATCGGATGATGTATTATTTGTAGCAGAAAGCAAAATTATACAAGAGTTAGCAGAGAAAGGGCCGTGCATCATTGTGGGCAGATGTGCTGATTTTGTATTGCGGGATTATCCGAATTTGATTAAAGTTTTCTGTTATTCTGATTTGAGGAGTGCGTGTGTACGGTGTGTGCAGGAATATGGTGTTTCAGAGGAAAAAGCTGAGTCTGAAATTAAACGGATCAATCATAATCGAATAGCTCATTATGAGTATTATACAGGTGAGAAATGGGGAGAACCTCATCATTATAATCTGATGATAAATACGGGGAGCATTGATTTATCGGTAGCTTGTAATTTAATAAAGAGTATCTATAAGAATCGGATAAAGGAAAACTTGTCGAAATAAGAAGTTCTGCACATTTTTTGTACTTTTTGGATAACGGCTGACAGATGTGATATCGCGATATTTGCATCGTAATAAAAAGCCGAATTAATATGAAACAAGATGTACAAAATCAACAAACAAAGCGTGGAAATCCTTATGTCGGATTTTTGTGGGTAATTTTGATTGTGTTATTACTTAACGGACTGATTTTCCCAAAGTTGAGCAAACAAAAGATTATTTCTACTGATTATGGATCTTTTATAGAAAAAGTAGATAGTGGGAGAGTAAAGGACGTTATGATAAAGAGTAGTCAGATATTCTTTACAGCAGTAGATAAGAATGGTGAAACGAATACTTTTCAGACAGGTGAGACAAATGATCCTCAGTTAGTAGAAAGGCTATTGGATGCAGATAGCCCTAATGAGAATGGGAAAATAGCATTCAATCAGATTGTTCCTGAAGAAAACTCCCCTATATTGAATTTTTTATTGATGTGGATTTTACCTGGACTGATTTTTTATATTATCTGGCGGCAGACTAGTAAAACCATTCAATCTCGTATGGGAACTGGTGGTAATTTTATGTCTTTCGGCAATAGTGGAGCTAAGATTTATGCAGATGCTGATATAAAAACAACGTTTGCTGATGTAGCTGGACAGGAGGAGGCGAAAGAAACTTTGAAAGAAATTGTTGACTTTTTACACAATCCTAAAAAATATACTGAGATTGGAGCTTCTTTACCTAAAGGTGCTTTGCTTGTAGGCCCTCCTGGTACAGGCAAGACATTGATAGCTCGTGCTGTTGCAGGTGAAGCCAAGGTTCCGTTTTTTGCAATATCTGGTTCGGAGTTCGTACAGATGTTTGTTGGTATGGGAGCAGCTAAAGTGAGAGATTTGTTTAAGCAGGCTGGTGAAAAAGCACCTTGTATAATTTTTATCGATGAGATTGATGCTATAGGGAAGAAGAGAGAAGGTACTTTTAGTGGAAATGATGAACGGGAACAGACTTTAAATCAGCTTTTAACTGAAATGGATGGTTTTGACGGGCGTAAAGGAGTTGTCATCTTAGCTGCAACCAATCGACCAGAAAGCTTAGACAAGGCATTGCTTCGACCAGGGCGTTTTGATCGTCGTATTCAGATGGATTTACCTGATTTAGAGGGTAGAAAGGCTATTCTTAACGTACATTTGAAGAAGGTAAAGCATGATTCAATTAATTTAGATATTGTGGCAAGAGCTACATCGGGCTCTTCGGGAGCTGAACTTGCTAATATAGTCAATGAGGCAGCTTTGCGTGCTGTACGAATGGGACGGACACGAGTTACTACCTCTGATCTGGAGGAAAGTGTGGAAACTGTGATTGCTGGAGCACAGAGGAAAGGAAAAGTAATATCGGCAGATGAGAAAAAAGTGATAGCTTACCATGAAATAGGGCATGCTTTGGTAGCTGCCATGCAAACTCATTCTGCTCCGGTACATAAGATTACGATTATTCCACGTACTTCAGGAGCTTTAGGTTATACAATGCAGGTCGATAATGGAGAACAGGTTTTGCAAAGTAAAGAAGATCTGTTTAATCGGATAGTGACACTTACAGGTGGTCGTGCAGCCGAAGAAATAGTTTGTAACACAGTAACTACAGGTGCATCGAATGATATTGAACAAGCTACTAAGCTGGCACGTGCTATGGTTACTCGGTTTGGTATGAGTGATAAATATGATATGATGGGACTGGAAACAGTTAATAATGCCTATTTGGGCAATGATACGTCACTTGCTTGTTCGAGTGATACAGCTGCAGATATTGACCGTGAGGTTCTTTCTCTGATAAAAAATGCTCATGATAAGGCAAAAAGCATTATTTCCGAAAATATGAAAGTTATGCATGAAGCAGCTTCTTTCTTGATTGAAAAGGAAACGATTACGGGTAAGGAATTTATGGATATTGTTCATTGCTGTACTGCGAAGACAGACTTAAATAATTGATTCGGCGGGCGGAACGTTTTTCAGCTATTTATTTTATATGAGTAGAAGAATGCGTTCCGCTTTTTTATCTTTTTCTATATTCTAAAGGTGTATAGCCGGTATGTTGTTTAAAAAAGCGAACAAACGAAGAAGAGGTATGAAAATTTAGTTCTTCTGATATTTGCTGGATAGTATATGTTGTAGTTTTTATATATCGTTTAGCTTCTATGATGATAACTTCATTTATCCACTTTTGTATAGAATAGCCTGTTACGGATTTTATGGTCATCGAAAGATATTTGGGAGTAATGCATAGTTTATTGGCATAAAAAATGACATTTCTTTCTTTTGTATAATGTTGTAATAACAGGTCGAAGAAACGATGCGTAAGTTCTTCTTGTCTAGAAGCAGGTTGGAGTATATTGTGATTATTTTTATTGAATAAAGAGGTTATAATAAGAATAAGGCTGAGAGTTAATGTCTTTTTTATATCGCTATTTTTTGCATGGTGATCTATGATATTATATAGGGTTATTATTTCTTCTGAGTCTTTTTCTTGAAGTTGTAGGCAAGGTGTTGAGGCTGTTTGTTTTAACAGGTTAAAATCGGGGGTAATAGGTAGCCTACATAGAAAGTCGGGTAATATGTGCATCACTTTCATTTCGAAGTCGGACGAACATTCTTTGATATGAATGATGTGTTGGGGAATAATAATAAATATTCCATTTTGACAGATATGATGGGTATTATAGTTTATCTTAAGCTTAATATATCCTTTCGTGCAAATACCGAAAATGAATCCTTTGAATACAAATGATTGTTCGTGCACATTGGGGCCTAATATATCTGATAAGTCTTTGAAGATAATCGTTTCTTTTTCTATGAGATTTTCTTGAGATATCATGATTCTCTTATTTATGTATTTGCAAAAATAAGAATGATAATAAATTTAATGGTGTTTGAGGAAGTTTTATTTTCTAACTTTGCAGCCGTTTTTTAATTAATGGTTATTAATAAGTGTAGATTATGATGATGAAAACAGTCCGAAATGCAATGTTATTACTTTGGGGCGTACTTATTTGTTATCCGATTGGAATGAAAGCTCAAGACAAGTTCGATGCAAGTGTTGGTATGGATTTAGTAAGTGGCTATATTTGGCGTGGTCAGGATTTGGGAAATGTCAGCATTCAGCCAGAAGTGTCGTTGGCTTACAAAGGTTTTTCTCTTACAGGATGGGGAACTGTTGGATTTGATAAAGATGATATAAAAGAGTTTGATCTGACCTTAGGTTATGAAGTGAAAGGATTCAGTTGCTCTGTAACTGATTATTGGACTAATGGTGGACCGGGATACTTCCACTATGGGGCACATAATACGAGTCATACATTTGAAGCGCAGCTTGGATATGACTTTGGCTTCTTATCGGTGGACTGGTTTACGAACTTTGCTGGAAATATCGGTTATAAAGCAGATGGAAGTAAAGCTTATGCTTCCTATTTTTCAGTTTCTGTTCCTTTTGTTTTGGGAGGACTAGACTGGACTGTAGAGGCTGGAGCAACTCCTTGGGAAAATGATTTCTATACAGGAGGAGAAAATTCCAGTTATTCGAAAGATATGATAAATGGTTTTGCTGTTTGTGAAGTAGGTATAGAGGCTTCGAAAGAAATAAAGATTTCGGAAAGTTGGTCATTGCCTCTTTTTGCTAAAGCAATATGGAATCCTTCTACGGAAGGGCTTTATTTTGTTGCGGGATTAAGTTTTTAATATGTGCAAAAATCAAATAGCCTCTCAAAAATGAATTTTATGAGTGGCTATTTGTTTTATATATTTTCCATTAAAACACGGCTGGTGATCGATTTGCTATAGATTCATTACTTCTTGTTCGAAATGATCTTTGTCATCTTTCGCTCTATTGCGTATTTTGCTGCGATAGTTGTAAACAGTCGCTAGTGAATAACCCAAAAAATGGGCGATACGATTGGCATCGGTTACTCCCAAACGTATTAAAGCGAAAATACGGAGTTCTGTGTTTAGTATTTCACCCGGTTTAGGGTATATTTTCCCTTCATCTGTTAGTAATTTATTGAAGTCCTCTATAAAATTAGGGAACAACTCTAAAAATGATTTATCGAATTCATTATAGAAATTCTTCCGTTCGTCACGAAGGAACTGTTCAGAACGTATAGCTTTGAATAGATCATCAATACGTGAAGCCATTGCAAGTTTTTCCAACGAACGGCGATATTGCTCAAGCTTTTCAAGATAACTGACACAACGATCCAGATACCGTGCTATGTATACTTCTTTAATCTTTCCGGTTTGGGCCAAACTTTCGTTGGCTGCTTGCAGTTCTTTGTTGGAAAGGTATAAATGTTTTCGTGTGATAGATAATTTTTTCAGACCATAATACAAGTATGATGCTAGGATAATTAATAGAATGGCTAATATTCCCATGCATACTAAGAGTATGACAACCATTCTTTTTTCTTGAGCTTCTTTTTGAGAATATGCATGGTCGATAATTGGATAAAATTCTGTAACTTCGGCAAAACGCAGACGAGCGTTGCAGGCTACGGCATCTTCCATAGAACAACTTAAGTAGCTATATGCTCTTTTTAAATCGCCATGACGATAAATGAGTCGTGCCAGTTTTTGTAGCGAGGCATATTCTCTGACGGATGTGCTTAAATCAATGATTGCAGTTTGCGCTAGATAATAGATTTGCATATCAGGTTCGTTTTTTACCTCATATGCCATTGATAATGTATAATATATATATGCCTTCTGCCTTAAATCAAGGGACGTAGTAAGCATTTGATTAAGCATGGGAAGGGCTTTATCCGGTTGTGCAGAAAGAATGAATCTCTCTGCTAAAACAATATTGCGATCTACTCCGGAATCGATACTATTCATTATCGAATCACGATATAAATCTGTCAGATGTAAATATTTTTGTTTAGCATCATGTCCTATCGTGTAGTCGGCTAACCATCCGTAGCATGTACGTGCTGTAAAGTAATAGTATATTAAGTTTTTCTTGTCTAATTTACTGGGAGATATTTGTTGTAACTCTGTTAATGCTTCATTGTACATACCCATGACTCCCATGACTTCTGCACGATTGATAATGATTTCGTCATGTAATTCCGGTTTATTTAATAATAGTGCATATTCCGATTTTTTGTTTATATAATACAGAGCTGAGTCTGCTTGATAATGTAAATATAGTCCGAGTAATTCATTACATAGTTTATATTTGTCTTCTTCTGTTGTTGCGTAATGTAGTTGCTGTTTAAGTTGAGATATTGTTGTTTCTCGTTCAGTGCGAAAAGAAGCTTTCTTAGTAATGACTTCATCAAGTTGTTGCAAAACTTTTTCATGATTAGCTTGTTGTGCTTGAGCAGACAGAGTTAATAAAATCATACTGGTTAATAACCAGGTGAATTTATATCTTGCTATGAGAATACGCATATTTTGTTTCATTTGGTGCTATAGCTATGTTTAAAAGTGTATCATAATACAAAATTTAGTGCTAAAACTATTTATATAATTGACATGGTTGTATTAGGTTAAGTACTTTGTTTTCTGTATTTTATGTTCACAAGGCGTTTATATTTATTTTCCAAATATAATAAAAATATTGTCAAAGGTATACTTTTGCATCGAAAAACATTTCAAATCATATTAATCTTAAATATCATGAAACATACATGGCTTTTATTTATGGTTATCTTTAGTTTTTGCGGTATTTGCCGTGCTGCTGCGACTATAAAAGTAGATAAGATCGCTCCGAGCTACTGGTGGGCTGATATGAAGAATCCTGAGTTGCAGATTCTATTATATGGCAACCATATTTCTTCTTCTGAAGTGTCTTTATCTGGTAAAGGGGTTATATTAAAAGAGGTCGTTAAACAAGATAATCCGAATTATTTACTATTGTATATTGATTTGTCTGAAGCTGAAGCGCAAACCTTTAATATTGCATTAAAAGATGGTAAAAAGAAACTTACGATACCTTATGAGCTGAAGCCACGTGTACGTAAAGGAGAAGATGTAAAAGGCTTTACTTCTGAAGATGTCCTTTATTTGATTATGCCTGATCGCTTTGCTAATGGGAATCCAGATAATGATATTGTTGAAGGAATGCTCGAAAATAGAGTAGACCGTAATGACTCTTTTGCTCGGCATGGAGGTGATTTACAAGGCATTGCTGATCATCTGGATTATATTGCAGATTTGGGGGTAACAGCTATTTGGCTGAATCCAACTCAGGAGAACGATATGAAAGAGGGATCGTATCATGGTTATGCCATTACAGATTATTATCAGCTGGATCGTCGTTTAGGAAGTAATGAGGAATTTAAGACATTGGTTGAAAAGGCACATCAGAAAGGGTTGAAGGTTGTGATGGACATGATTTTCAACCATTGTGGTAGTGAAAATTACCTGTTTAAAGATAAACCCTCTAAAGAATGGTTTAATTTTCACTCGGAATATGTGCAGACTTCATTTAAAACAGCTAGCGTAATGGATGTACATGCCAGTGAGTATGAACGTAAGATTGCTACTGATGGATGGTTTACTTCAGTTATGCCTGACTGGAATCAGCGTAATCGTCATGTAGCACGTTATCTTATTCAAAATAGTATCTGGTGGATTGAGTACACTGGCATTAATGGGATTCGTCAGGATACTCATCCGTATGCCGATTTTGATTTTATGAGTGAATGGTGTAAGGAAGTACTTGAAGAATATCCTTATTTTAATATCGTAGGTGAAACATGGTTAAATAGTAATGTCTTAGTTTCTTATTGGCAGAAAGACAGCAAACTGGCAGCTCCACGAAATTCCAATTTACCGACAGTAATGGATTTCCCTTTACAAAGTTTGATGAACCAAGCTTTTGATGAAGAAACTGGAGAGTGGGGAGGAGGACTGTATAAATTGTACGACTATCTGACACAAGATATCGTATATGCTGATCCGATGAACCTGCTGGTATTCTTCGATAACCATGATACTTCTCGTTTTGCTACAACTGATGAGAAGGCTGCTAACTTGACGCGGTATAAACAGGCCATAACATTTTTGCTTACTACACGCGGAATACCGCAGATATATTATGGTACAGAGATTTTGATGACTGGTGACAAGGGAAATGGAGATGGACAATTAAGAAAGGACTTTCCTGGGGGCTGGCAAGAAGATAAAATAAATTGCTTCGTACCAGATGGACGTACAGCATTGCAGAATGAAGCATTCGATTTTACTCGTAAATTATTGAATTGGCGTAAGGGAAATAAAGTACTTTCTCATGGTACACTAAAACATTATTCTATCAGTCAGGGTACCTATGTTTATCAACGAGTGTATAATGGCAAGTCTGTTGTTGTAATAATGAATGGTACAGATAGTCCGCAGGAATTGAGTTTAAAACCTTATCAGGAGATATTGCCACAGCCGGAAAACATAGATTTCTTGAGTGGAAAGCATGTGACTTTGACAGATAAATTATCTCTGAAAGAACGTGAAATTTTGATTTTCTGTTTCTAATGGATTTATATTTATTGCTCCTGTCTTATGAGTCAATTATCTGAAATATAATTAATTAAATGTTTTGTAGATTTGTATTTTTCATATGAAAGAAATAACAAACTGATAACGCATTTAATTTTGCTTATGACCTAAAAAATTATTAATCATAATACCTTATAAAACTATGAATCTAAAAAGAACCTTTGCCTTTGTAGCTATGTGCTACTGTGCGTTTGCATTGAGTGCACAAAATCTGACTTCACCAGATGGTAATTTAAAAATGAACTTTAGTTTAAACAGTAACGGGGCTCCTGTATATGAGCTTTTCTTTAAAGATAAAACTGTGATAAAGCCTAGTACTCTTGGCCTTGAACTGAAGAGAGAAGATCCAGAAAAGAGAATCGGATTTGAATGGACAGAACGCAAAGATAAGGAACGCGTAGATGAAAAAATGAATCTGATGACTGGATTTAAGATTAAAGATACACGTACTTCTACTTTCGATGAAGTTTGGCGTCCGGTGTGGGGAGAAGAAAGTGAAATCCGTAATCATTACAACGAACTGGAAGTCACACTTGACCAGCCTGAAAATGATCGTTATATCATTATCCGTTTTCGTTTGTTCAATGATGGTTTAGGTTTCCGCTACGAGTTCCCTCAGCAAAAAAATCTGAATTATTTTGTTATCAAAGAAGAGCATACTCAGTTTGCTATGACGGGAGATCATACAGCATTCTGGATTCCGGGAGATTATGATACACAAGAATACGATTACACAACTTCACGCTTATCTGAAATACGTGGAAAGATGAGTGCGGCTGTAACAGAAAATTCTTCACAGTATGTATTCTCACAGACAGGTGTTCAAACAGCATTGATGATGAAGACTGATGATGGGCTTTATATAAACTTGCATGAAGCTGCATTGAAAGATTATTCTTGTATGAGTTTGAACTTGGACGATAAGAATATGATTTTTGAATCATGGCTGACTCCTGATGCAAAAGGAGATAAAGGATATATGCAGACTCCATGTAATTCGCCTTGGCGTACGATTATCGTAAGCGATGATGCCCGTAACATTCTGGCTTCGCGAATTACCTTGAACCTGAATGAACCATGTAAGATAGAAGATACTTCTTGGATTCATCCTGTGAAATATATTGGCGTATGGTGGGATATGATTACCAATAAAGGTACATGGGCATATACAGATGAATTGCCAAGTGTAAAACTGGGACAAACTGATTACTCACAGACTAAGCCAAATGGAAAGCATTCTGCTAATACGGCAAATGTAAAACGTTATATTGATTTTGCTGCTAAACATGGTTTTGATGCTGTACTGGTGGAAGGATGGAATCAAGGATGGGAAGACTGGTTTGGTAAGAGCAAAGATTATGTGTTCGATTTCGTGACTCCTTATCCAGATTTTGATGTAGAAGAAATTCATCGTTATGCGGCAAGTAAAGGTATTGAAATGATGATGCATCATGAAACTTCATCTTCTGTCCGCAATTATGAACGCCATATGGATAAAGCTTATCAATTCATGGTAGATAATGGTTATCATTCTGTAAAGAGTGGTTATGTAGGTGACATTATTCCGAGAGGAGAACATCACTACGGTCAGTGGATGGTTGATCACTATTTGTATGCAGTAAAGAAAGCTGCTGATTATAAAATTATGGTTAATGCTCACGAAGCAGTACGTCCTACAGGACTTTGCCGTACTTATCCTAATCTGATTGGCAATGAATCAGCTCGCGGAACTGAATATGAATCTTTTGGTGGAAACAATGTAAATCATACAACAATTTTGCCGTTTACTCGTCTTATTGGTGGTCCGATGGATTATACTCCGGGAATTTTTGAACCTGATTGCAGTAAGATGAATCCGAATAATAAGTCGCATGCACGTACAACTCTGGCACGTCAGCTGGCTCTTTATGTAACTATGTACAGTCCATTGCAAATGGCTGCTGATGTACCTGAAAATTATGAACGTTTTATGGATGCTTTCCAATTTATTAAAGATGTAGCTGTTGATTGGGATGAGACAAAATATCTGGAAGCTGAGCCGGGAGAATATATAACAATTGCTCGTCGTGCTAAGAATACTAATGATTGGTATGTGGGCTGTACAGCTGGCTATAACGGTCATGTGTCAAAATTATCATTCGACTTCCTTGATCCGGATAAGAAGTATGAAGCAGTTATTTATGCAGATGCTAAAGATGCAAGTTGGGACAAGAATCCTCAAGCATATACCATTACAAAGAAAAAGGTTACCAGCAAGAGCAAAATGACTCTGAAAGCTGGAATTGGAGGTGGTTACGCTATCTCTATTAAAGAGGTCAAGTGATATCAGGCATTGTTTTATTGTAATATATCAGAGAGGTTATTTTCCTTCTCTGATATATTATACAATCTTTAAGATAAAAAGATAATTGTTTCCAGTAGGTATTTAATATATAGTTCAATCTGTACGTTTATAGATTGTAGCCAAGAGAATTTTCTTAACTTTAAAATTAATAATATGAACAAGAATCTATTTATTAAACACACAGGAAAGTGTCTACTATTGACGATAGTAGGTATGCTTATTTCCTTCCAAGTATTAGCCCAAAACTTGGCGGTTAAAGGGAGTGTTGTAGACAAAAACGGAGAGGCTATTATCGGAGCTAATATTTTGGTGAAGGGTACAACCAATGGTTCAATTACTGATTTTGATGGTAATTTTACTTTGGAGGCTAAAAAAGGTGATATCTTAGTTTTCTCTTTTATCGGTTATAAAAACCAGGAGCTTCCTGCTGCTGCTAATATGAAGGTCGTTCTTCATGAAGATACCGAAGTCTTGGATGACGTTATTGTTATTGGTTATGCTACGGGAAGCCAGCGTACTGTTTCTGGTGCAATCCAGCGTGTCGGACGTGAAGATATGAATGCTGGCGTTGTAACGAATCCATTGCAGGCCATAAAGGGTAAAGTGGCTGGTGTAAATATTCAGAAATCTGGTGGTGACCCGACTGCATCAGCTTCTATTCGTGTACGTGGTACAACTTCTTTGTCTGGTGGTAATGATCCGTTGGTTATCATTGATGGAGTTTTTGGAGATTTGAGTATGTTGAATGCTATCTCTCCTGCTGATATTGAAAGTTTTACAGTTTTGAAAGATGCTTCAGAAACAGCTCAGTATGGTTCAAGAGGTGCTAGTGGAGTAATTGTAGTTACTACAATTAAAGGTAAAAATGGTGTTAAGACTTTAAGTTATGATGGCAGCTTTGGTGTGGAAACCGTTTATAAGAACTTGGAAATGCTGGATGCCAATACATATCGTCAGGTTGTGGCTGATAGAGGATATGCCAATGCTTTAGATATGGGATATGATACTAATTTTATTGAAGCAATGCAGCAGACAGGTTATACTCAGAATCATCGGCTTTCTTTTGGAGGTGGTACAGAGTCGTCTAATTATCGTGCTTCTATTGGTGTTATTGATCAAAAGGGTATCATTAAGGATAATTATATGCGTAACTATACTGCTAAACTGGATGCTTCGCAAACAATGTTTAATGATAAGGTAAAAATTGAATTTGGAATGTTTGGTTCTAAAGTTGATAAACGTTACTTGAATGATTATCAGAAGACATTCTATTCTGCAGCTGCATTTAATCCTACTTTCCCTGATTTTGCGAATGAAGATGGATCATGGCCGGAAGATCCTAATGCAAATGAAACACAGAATCCTTTGGGACGTTTGACAATAAAGGATATAGAATCAAATAGCTACATTAATACAAATGCGCGTATAACATGGACTGTAATTGACGGATTAAAATTGAGTGCTTTTGGTTCATATACTTATAATGTAAAAGAAAATTCAAAATATACTCCAAACAATATTAAAGCAGGACAAGGACAGAGTGGTATTGCTGAAAAGTCTGATAATAAGAGTGGTGTGTTGTTAGGCAACTTTACTGCAAATTATAAGAAAGCATTTGGAAAGCATTATATTGATATTTTAGGACTTGCTGAGTTACAAGATTATAAATATACTGGTTTTGGTGCTAAATCAAAGCAGTTTGGTACTAACTTCTTCGAGTATAATAATTTAGGCGCAGGTGGAGAAGTTAAATATGGAGATGTCAGCTCATACTCTAATGGTTATTCAATAGCTTCATTTATGGGACGTTTCAATTATAGTTTTGCTGATAAATATATTGCAACTGTAAATATGCGTGCCGATGGTTCTTCTAAATTAGGAGCAAATAATAAATGGGGATTTTTCCCTTCTGCATCATTGGCTTGGGTTTTGAAGGAAGAAAGTTTCTTGAAAGATGTAGATGTTGTTTCCAATTTAAAAATAAGAACTGGTTATGGTCTTACTGGTAATCAGGATGCCATTAGTGCATATAACTCATTGAAGTTGATGAGCCCGACAGGTGTAACTACAGTAAATGGTAAGCCTGTTGTTACATACGGAATCAATCGTAATGATAACCCTGACTTGAAGTGGGAGGTAAAACGCATGTTTGATATTGGTATTGATGCAGGATTTTTCGAGGATCGTTTGACTGGAACATTAGATTATTATTATTCAAAAACTAGCGATCTGTTATATAATTATGCCGTACCTGTTCCTCCTTTTGCATTCAATACTTTGTTGGCTAATTTGGGAGAAATGGAAAATACCGGTATTGAAGTTGCAGTGACAGGTGTTCCTGTAAAAACTAAAGATATGGAGTTGACTATTTCTGCAAACTTCTCATGGCAAAAGAATAAATTGCTGTCTTTGAGTGGCTCTTATATGGGACAATCATTGAGTGCTAAGGAATACATGAATTTGGGAGGAATGAATGGCGCTGGATTTATCGGAGGAAATAATCAGGTTATTTATCAGATGGTAGGACAACCCTTGGGCGTATTCTATTTACCTAAATGTGATGGACTCATTGATATGAATGGTAATGGTGAGTATACTTATCATATTCTTGACATTGATGGTCAAGAAGGTATAGATCTTTCTGATGGAAAGGACCGCTATATAGCAGGACAAGCTATGCCGAAGTTTTATTTGGGTGGTAATATTAGTTTCCGTTACAAACAGTTTGATATCCAGACTCAGTTCAGTGGTGCGTTTGGGCATAAAATTTATAATGGAACCTCTTTGTCATACATGAATATGAGCTTATTCCCTACTTACAACGTAATGAAAGGCGCTCCTGAAAAGAATATTCATGACCAGACTGTAACTGACTATTGGTTGGAAAGAGGAGATTATGTACATATTGATTATGTAACATTAGGATGGAATCTGAATACTAAGAATTTAAAGAACATTAATTCGTTAAGATTGACATTCTCTGTAAATAATTTGGCTACTATTACTAATTATTCAGGATTGTCACCAATGATTAATAGCTCTACTGTTGGAAGTGATTTAGGTGTTGATGATAAGCGCTTCTATCCGCTTACACGTACTTACTCACTGGGACTTAGTCTTAACTTTTAAATGAATGTTACTATGAAAAGAAAATTATTATATAGCTTTTTTATTGCTGCTGCAATGAGTTTTAGTGGATGTTCTTCTTTCTTGGAAGAAAATCCTGTTGATCAGATGCCGGAAAGTGAAGCCTATAAAAATCCGGAAATGATTTATTTAAATACAGTTGCTAACCTTTATACAAAGATTGGCGCAGATGCAGGAGGAAGTGGTTTGGCTGGAACAGACAGAGGACTTTATGACTTGAATACATTTTGTGCCGATGATGCTATCCTCCCGACAAGAGGTGGTGACTGGGACGATGGTGGATTGTGGAGAGATCTGTTCACTCATAACTGGGGTGTAAATAATGGACTTATCATATCTACTTGGGACTATCTGTATGGAGTGATTGTACAGTGCAATCAATCTATAGATAAATTGACTGAGTTGAAAGAGTTGGATCCAAGCAATGAATATTTTGATATTTATAAGGCTGAAGTCCGGGGAATTCGTGCTATGTATTATTATTATTTATTGGATATGTTTGCACGTGTACCAATTGTTGAATCTTCATTAACTCAGATGAAGGATGTCAAACAGTCAGAACGCAGTGAGGTTTTCAATTTTGTAAAGAAAGAGCTGGAAGAATCTATTCCATTGTTAGCTGACGAAAAAAGTGCTGATCAGGGAGAGTATTATGGGCGTATGACTAAGGCTGCTGCTTACTTCCTTATGGCTAAGTTGGCTTTGAATGCTGAAGTTTATACTGATAACGACTGGACAGACCAATCTCGTCCTGATGGAAAGAATATTAAATTTACAGTGGATGGCACAGAAAAAAATTGCTGGGAAGCTACCGTTGCTTATTGTGATAAAATTAAGGAGTGTGGATATTCTTTAAATCAGGGAACAAATGGATTCCTTTCTAACTTCGTAGTTAATAATGAAGGATCTAAGGAAAATATTTTTGTTATTCCAATGGATCCAACCTTGTATAAAGCTCGTAATATGTATCTGGTACGTTCACGCCATTATGATGTTGGTAAAGCATTAGGATTTGGTAATGGAGGTTGGAACGGATCTGCTGCTACTATTGAAGCAATGAAAGCATTTGGGTACGGAACTGCAACTCCTGATCCTCGTTTGGAATTAACTTATTATACAGGCCGGGTTGTTGTAAACGGGCAAGAAGTTATTAACAGTGAAACTGGAAAACCTTTGGAATATTTACCAATGGCAATCAAGCTTCAATTCGATAAGAGTGATACTAGCATGAAGATGGCTGGAGCACGAATGTATAAGTACGCAGATGATCCGACTGCAACCGAAGATGGACAGTGTCCTCATAACGACTGGGTATTGTTCCGTTATGCAGATGTTGTATTGATGCGTGCTGAGGCTTTGATTCGTAATGGTCAAAGCGGACAGGCTGATTTAGATGAAGTCAGAAATCGTGTTGGAGCACCTCATGCAGATGCTACTTTAAGTAATTTGTTGAAAGAACGTATGTTGGAACTGGCATGGGAAGGATGGAGACGTCAGGATTTGGTTCGTTTTGGTAAGTTTAATGATGCTATAACTGATCGTCCTAAGACAGAAGCTTATTTACAAGTGTTCCCGATTCATGCTAACACTTTGGCTGTCAATCAGAATCTGACACAAAATCCGGGATATTCAAAATAAAGAAAACCTTATAGAATAAAGAAACATATGAAAACATATTTCAAATATATAGCATTGACCTTATTGCTTGCTTTGGGGCTTGTAAGTTGTGAAGATAATGAAAACTGGCGAATTATTCCATATGAACCGGAACCTGAGGCTCCGATTGATGGGCCTGAACAGTTGTATGTGGTTGGTGCTCACCAAAATTGGACTCCAGATGCAGCTGTTATAGGAAAACTTTATCCAATAGACGCTATGGGTAATTATGCCGGATATGCTTATTTGAACGGTGAATACAAATGTACTTCACAGCAAAATTGGAGTGGCCCTAATTATGGAGCAGGTTCGACTGAAGGAACATTGTCGACAGCTGAGGATGCTGGTAACCTGACTGCAGAAGAAGGGTATTATTATCTTACTTTTAATATCAAAGAGCTTACATATACAGTTCAGCTTGTAAACTTTGGTGTTATTGGAGATGCTACTCCTGGTGGCTGGAATGAAGATACCGATTTAGTTTATGATCCAGCTGATCTAAAGTTGAAAGTAGATATGACATTGACAGACGGTACGATTAAGTTTCGTGCAAACGATCAGTGGGATGTTCCTAATGGAGATTTTGGTGCAGGAGATAGTGAAGGCAAATTGGCTCCAAAAGGAAATAACATTAGTGTGACGGCTGGTGATTATCAAGTGGTAGTAGATCTTTCGACTCCGGATTATACTTATGAATTGATAGCTAAATAATTAAATTAATATTAGGAGTGCGTCGATAGGGCTTTGCCAGATTGTACGCACTCTTTTTTTCTTCTATCTATGAAAAACTATATATTGACTTATATATTGTTAGCACTGGGGTTTATTACTTCATGTAGTGATACCGATTCGAATACTTTGCCTGGTGGTGTAACAGATAATTTGAAAGAAGGCTTTACTTATTTACCGGAAACTCCCGATGCTGACCAGCCTCTCACGATTACATTTAAGGCCTCACCGACTTCTGCTTTATATGGATATGCTGGTGATGTATACTTGCATACAGGAATAGTAAGTGAGGGAGTGTGGCTGTATGTGCCTGCAGATTGGAATGAAAATATTGAAAAGTGTAAGTTTACTAAAAGTCAAACTGAGGCTAATGTATGGACCATTACTCTTTCTCCGTCTATTCGGGAATGGTTTGCTTCCGGTACAACTCCTGTTGAACAATTGGGAATTATCATTCGTAGTGCAGATGGTAGTAAAAAAGGTATTGACAAAGATCAGTTTGTGAATGTTACGGATATGAAATATCATGGATTCGTTCCTGGTAAGGTTCAGGAGAAATCACTTCCTTCAGGGGTGCAGGAAGGAATTAATTTGGATATAGATAATTGTACCGTGACATTAGTTCTGTATGATAAAGCAACTGATGGAAGTCATAAAGACTATGCGTATGTTGTAGGAGATTTTAATGAGTGGACATTGGCTAATGATGAAACATCTCAGATGTATCGTGATGAAGCAACAGGATGCTGGTGGATTACAATTTCTGATTTAGATCCTGCAAAGGAGTATCGTTTTCAGTATTATGTAGGGACTTTAACAGGTGATGTCATGCGACTGGCAGATCCTTATTCTGAAAAGATACTGGATCCGGATAACGATAAATATATTGCAGCATCTACTTATCCGGTTACAGAAAGGCAATATCCTGATAAAGGCATAGGCATCGTGTCTGTTTTTAAGCTACAGCGAGAAGAATATAGCTGGATAAATACAGATTTTAAGATAAAAGATGCTGATAATCTGATGATTTATGAAATGCTGTTACGTGACTTTACAGAAAGTGGTGATTTGAATGGAGCTATACAAAAGTTAGATTACTTACAGGCCTTAGGTATCAATGCCGTTGAGTTGATGCCTGTACAAGAGTTTGATGGGAACAATAGCTGGGGGTATAATCCTTGTTTTTTCTTTGCATTGGATAAGGCTTATGGTACAAAAGAAATGTATAAACGTTTCATTGATGAATGTCATTCTAGGGGAATAGCTGTTTTGTTTGATGTCGTTTACAATCATGCCACGGGAAATATGCCATATGCAAGACTATATTGGAACAATTCCAAAGGATGTCCTGCGGCCAATAATCCATGGTTTAACGAAGCAGCACCACATCCATTTAGTGTTTTCAATGATTTTAATCACGAGTCAGAGTTAACACGTCGTTTTGTAAAGCGCAATCTTAAATTTCTTTTGGATGAATATAAAATAGATGGATTCCGTTTCGATTTAACAAAGGGATTTACAAATAAGACAAGTAATGAAGGTACTTCCGGAAATTATGATGCTAGTCGTGTAGCCATTTTAAAGGATTATTATCTGGCTATTAAAGAAGTCAATCCAGACGCTATTATGATTTGCGAACATTTGGCAGGTATTGAGGAGGAAAGCGAATTATCACAAATAGGAATGAAGTTATGGCGTAATATGAATAATGCTTATTGTCAGTCTGCAATGGGATGGAGTGAAGGAAGTGGTTTTACTGGACTTACTACCTTTAATACGACTATGAAAGAAGGTGGATGGGTTGGTTACATGGAAAGTCATGACGAAGAGCGGTGTGCTTATAAACAAACCCAATGGGGAAATGGATTATTACAAACCGATTTGTCTGTGCAGATGCAACAACTGGAGGCAAATGCTGCTTTCTTCTTTATGGTATCAGGACCTAAAATGATCTGGCAATTCGGAGAATTGGGATATGATATTTCGAGAGATGCTAACCAGCAAGGAGAAGTTATTTCTGGTGAAGATCACAAGACAGATCCTAAGCCTATTTTATGGTCTTATAAAGATATACCAGAAAGAAATGAATTATATACCACTTATAGTCGGTTGTTAGCATTGCGTAAGGCATATCCTGATGTCTTTGGCCAAAATGCCTTTAAGGAATGGAGGGTTTCTGATAATGATTGGAATGACGGACGCTATATCCGTTTGGAAACTGTTGATGGTAAACAACTTGTTGTCGTAGGTAACTTTACTGACCGACCTGTTGATATGCAGTATGTATTCCCTGTAACGGGAGAATGGTATAACTTCTGTAAAGAAGGAATGCCAGAAATCATTACGGCTACACATTTGGAGGTTCCAGCACACAGTTTTGGCTTATATACGAATTTCTCTATTCCTGTAAAATAGTGCAAGAAAGGGAACATATCGTTTACGGCTTTAAAGGTATGTTCCCTTTTATTGTGTGTATATTGTTATCTTGCTTGACTTCTAAATTCTTTGGGTGACATTCCTGTATTTTTCTTGAAAAAGCGACTTAAGTATGACTGATCGGGGAAGTTGAAATGCTGTGCTATTTCGGTAACCGATAAATGTGGGTCATCCAATAACACTTTGATTTCGGCTGTTAATTGCTCATCGATCAACTGTTTGGGAGTTCTTCCGTTTACATATAAAGCAATAATCTCATTCAAATATCGTGATGTGATACATAGCTTGTCGGCATAAAAAGCTACCTGATGCTCTCGTGTACTATATTCTCTTACAAGTTGCAGAAACTGATAATAGAGAATCTGTTTGCGACTGTATTGTTTTTTCACAGCCAGTTTTTCCTGAATAGTATTGAATAACCACATCAATAGACTTTGTAGAAAGTTATATTCCTGCTGTTGGCGGAATTGAGGTGTATTGTCCATGAATTGCATTTGTGCCATGTCCATCCATAAATTTATTTCTTTCCATGTCTTTTGGCTTCGTTCGTCCTCTGTATGATGATAACAGGGATGTTCATGTGTATAATTATAATAGGGAGTATCAATTGGTAGTACTGCTTTTAGAAAAACCTCTTGTGGAAACATCAGAATACGTGCTTTAAAGTCGTACGATGATTGTACCACTTGTATCAGGCTGCCAGTCAGAAAGATTAACTCAGTCTGTTCTTCGAATATATATTGTTGTACACCAGTCGAAATAAGCGCTTGTCCGTGTGTACATATTAAATAGATACCACATTTAAAGTGACATGGCTTTTGTTTGAGCTGGGCCAGATCAGTTTCTTCGTATAAAATATATCGTGTGTCTGACGGTAATGAATATGGCATGAATGACTTCTGTTTTATACCGCAAATATACTTATATTCTCTGATGAAATATACATATGTTCCTAAAATGAAATGTTTTGTACTTTTAAAGAAATAAATCGTTCTGTGAGAATGGCGTAATTTTGCAGTCGAAAAAATGAAGGTAAAAAAGATGATAACGACGAAGAAACAAGATTCAAAGCTATTTATACTGATATTTTTAGGCATGTTAAGTGCATTTGGTCCTTTTGTTATGGATATGTATCTGCCTACATTGCCTGCTATGTCCGATTATTTTCATACAACTTCCTCTATGGTTCAGCTGGGACTTACTTCCAGTATGGTAGGACTAGCTATTGGTCAATTGATTTTTGGTCCGTTAAGTGATAAATATGGTCGTCAACGTCCATTGATAATTGCTTTATTCTTGTTTCTGTTTTCTACAGTCGGATGTATTTTTTCGCAAAATATCATGCAGTTTGTGGTATTGCGTTTTGTACAGGGAGTAGCTGGAGCTGGTGGCGTGGTTCTTTCTCGTTCGATAGCTACTGATAAATATTCAGCACGTGAATTGGCTACTATGTTAGCTATAATCGGAGCTATTAATGGTATTGCTACGGTAGCTGCTCCGATAGCAGGAGGAGTATTGGCAGAGGGTGCAGGATGGCATGGCATCTTTTGGTTTTTATTTTTGTTGGGAGGCGTATTGCTGTGCTGTAGTTTTCGTATGCAAGAATCGTTACCTGCACATCACCGCCCGGAAGTGAATTGGAAAGGTATATGCCGAAACTTTGGTACAGTATTGAGTAACCGCCGATATTTATTTTATATTCTGCAATATGGCTTTACGATGGGAGTACTTTTTGTAAATATTGCTTCAGCTCCTTTTATTATGCAACAGCATTATGGATTATCTCCTATGATGTTCAGCTTGTGTTTTGGAATCAACGCTATCGCTATGGTTATTTCTTCTACTATATCAGTTAAGCTTCCTACTATGGAACATGCTTTGCATATCGGTAGTAATGGCATGCTGGTCGTTTCTGCTTGTCTGCTTGTTTGTCTTTCACTGAATTGTAACTTTTGGATATATGAAATATTGATTTTCTGTTTACTTGCTATGGTGGGTATGAGTTATACTGCATCAAATGCTTTGGCAATGGATTGCGAACGCAGATATGCTGGTATTGCTTCTGCTCTGTTGGGAGCTATTGGTTTTCTATTTGGTGGATTAGTCCCTCCTTTAGTAGGTTTAGGCGATATGATGTACACGGCAGGAGTGCTATTCCTGGTTGGAGCTGTCTGTGCATATCTCTGCGCAAGATATGCGATGCCAGTTCGAGAAGGTGAAAAAAATCTGTTGTATCGCATATGTTATGTTATGATTCATTTACCCTATACTATTATAAATAGAAAACGTGGATAAAATATTTAAAGCTTGTTCCGACTCCGAAATTCTTTGGGGGACATACCTGTGTTCTTTTTGAAAAAGCGGCTCATATTGGCTGGCTCTTGAAAATTGAATAGCTGAGCTATTTCCATTATAGACAGACTAGGATTACTTAATTGTACTTTTAACTCGGCTGTGAGCTGTTCGTCTATAAGCTGTTTGGGTGTACGTCCATTAGAGTATTGAATAACGACTTCGTTCAGGTAACGCGGTGTAATACAAAGTTGGTTAGCGTAATAGTTTATTTGATGTTCCTGAGTACTATGCTCTCGTAATAAGACCATAAAACGGTGATACAATATTTGTTTTCTACTATACTTGTTATGTATGGAGAGATATTGTTGTGGAATCGTATTGAATATCCACATAAACAAACTTTGTAGAAAATTTTGTTCTAGTTGCTCCCGAAAATATTTGGCAGGGTGACTGAAAAGAAGTTCTGCCATATCCATCCATTGATTTACTCGTTTCCAGCTTGCTAAACTTGTATCGTTTGCTGCATGGTTAAAGTAAGGCGCTTCACTCATGTAGTTAAAGTAAGAAGTGTCAATAGGTAAGGCTGCTTTTAGAAAAATATTTTTAGGAAATAGCAACATTCTTACCTTAAAGTCAGGAGAAGGTTTGATGACTTCGATAAGACTTCCTGCTAGAAAAATCAGTTCCGATGTTTTACAGAAATCATATTGTTCTACTCCTGTAGAAATAATACTTCTGCCGCTTATACAAAGCAGTTGTATGCCACACTTAAACCGAAAGGGGCGTTTTGTGAGTGAAGATAGATTGGTTTCTTCATATCGCATAATCGATGTATCAGAAGGAAAAGAAGATATCATGATAGTGTTCTGTTTATGTAGGCAAATGTAGTAATTTGTTGGTGAAAAATCTGCCTTTGTTCCTAAATTGATAGGTTTTGTGCTGTAAAACGCTGATATGTATGTTGAAAAGTTCTTTATTTTTGCAGCGGTAAAAAATAGAGTAAAATGAAAGGTAAAAAGAATTCAAAAGTATTTATACTAGTGTTTTTAGGTATGCTTACAGCATTTGGACCATTTGTTACGGATATGTATCTGCCTACTTTACCAGCTATGTCGGAATATTTCCATACAACTTCTTCGATGGTACAGTTAGGTCTTACGGCAAGTATGATTGGACTTGCTGCTGGACAGTTGCTTTTCGGACCATTAAGCGATAAATATGGTCGTCGGTTGCCACTTATTATATCAATGATTTTGTTTGCTGTTGCTACTATTGGATGTATATATTCTTATACTATAATGCAGTTTGTTGGTTGGCGCTTGATACAAGGTATAGCCGGAGCAGGAGGTATTGTTATTTCACGTTCAGTTGCAGCTGACAAATACTCTGGACGTGAGTTGGCAAAGATGCTTGCCTTGATTGGTGCCATTAATGGGGTAGCCCCTGTAGCAGCACCTATGGGAGGAGGATTTCTAGCTGGAAGTGTGGGTTGGACTGGTATTTTCTGGTGCCTTTTTGTATTAGGGATAATATTGCTTTTGGGTAGTATACACTTTGAAGAGTCGCTTCCGGTTGAGGATAGAAAAGAGAAAAGTTGGAGGTCTGTTTTTCGTAGCTTCATCGATGTCCTTCGCAATTCTAGTTATGTGTGCTATACGTTACAGTTTGGTTTTGCACAAGGAGTATTGTTCGCTAACATAGCTTCGGCACCGTTTATTATGCAACAACATTACGGATTTTCTCCGTTGATGTTTAGTATATGTTTTGGTATCAATGCCATATTCATTGTTATATCTGCAGCTTCGGCTATCAAGTTTCGTCGGCTGGAACAGGCTTTGCATTATGGTAGCACTGGAATGGTCGTCGTTTCTGCATTGCTTTTAGTAGCGTTAGTTTTAGATTGCAATTTTTGGATATATGAATTATTGTTGATTGGTCTTTTGTCAATGCTTGGACTTACTTTTACAGCTTCCAATACATTGGCCATGGATTGCGAACACAATAATGCAGGAATGGCATCGGCATTATTGGGAGCTTTAGGATTTGCTTTTGGAGGAATTGTTTCACCATTGGTAGGTCTTGGTAATATAATGGTTTCTACAGGAATAATCTTTCTTATGGGTTCTATCTGCTCATATGTCTGTACGCGTTATGCTTTGCATCGAAATCTTAAAACAGTATGTCAACGTTCGTGAAAGATATACTTGGAGGGTATAAAAATATCAAAATGTTGAGTGTGGAGAGAAAAAACGAGAGAAATATTTGGAAGATTAGAAAGATGTTCATATCTTTGCACCGCAATTAAGGAAAAACATATTCCTGATGATAGTTGCCCAGATGGCGGAATCGGTAGACGCGCTGGTCTCAAACACCAGTGGAGTAACATCCATCCCGGTTCGACCCCGGGTCTGGGTACAGAAAGAAAGGCTAAGTAATTGATAATTCATTACTTAGCTTTTTCTTTTTTTTAATTCTCCTGCATTTTCCGGATCAACGTGGATCAGTGAAATCTTTCAGTTCTTTTACGTTGATTTCTTTACTTTACATCTGAAATGATGAAATAATTCAGTGTCACTTTAGGAAGAAGAAAGTGGTAACCGTTAGTTTCCATAATTGATGATGATTTGTTTTAAGCAAATATACAATTTTACCAGATCACTCCTCAGATTATTACGTTGATCCCTTTGAGTTACGCCAAGGGTTACAAAAATTAGTGTTTCCGGGTGGCGTCTTGTTTGATAATGAAGTTGATGATTATCGAACAGATAACGAGAATGAAGTATTTAAGATATTCCGTAGAATATCAGCAAATTACAAAGAAGATAAAACAAAAGCGACAAGCAATTTTCACTGCTTGTCGCCTTATGTCGGAATGAGGCGACTCGAACGCCCGACCCCTACGTCCCGAACGTAGTGCGC